>SMVA01060645.1_pt1 | contig 235550 bp, 221 predicted proteins | sample 2456451 | NCBI WGS metagenome assembly SMVA01 (sample SAMN11095933, study PRJNA526329) | marine sediment metagenome | biome: Marine sediment; feature: Surficial sediment; material: Deep marine sediment; isolation source: Hadal surficial sediment | place: Pacific Ocean | collected 2014-05 | depth...
GAGCTTCGCTATTTCTTCTCCAGCCACCTGGCCAGTGAGGACGGTGAGCAGTCATCTACTGCCGTGCGCGCCAAGATCCGCAAATTGATCAGTGGGGAGAGGCCGGAAAAACCCCTGAGCGACAATCAGATCGCCAGGAGCCTGTCCGCCGAAGGCATCCACGTCGCGCGTCGAACCGTAGCGAAATACAGGGAGGGAATGAAGATACCCTCCTCGAGTGAACGGAGACGAAGCCAACTCGTCGGCTAGCTCGGTACCCGTGCGTCGAATTGGAGATAACTCATGCAGCTAAGCGTCACCGGACATAATTTCGACGTCACCTCAGCACTACGAGACTATCTGCATGTCAAGTTGGGTCGTATCGAACGTCATTTTGAGCACGTGGGTGATACCCACTGCATTCTGACAGTCGAGAAGCTACTGCATAAAGCCGAGGCGACGGTTCAGCTTAGCGGTGGTACGATCCACGCCGATTCCGCGGCAGAGGACATGCACGCCGCCATAGACGGTCTGATAGACAAGCTCGATCGCCAGGTAAAGAAGCACAAAGAGAAGCTGACCGACCACCACGCCAGGAGAGCAGGAAAACCCCGCTTCGAATAGTCCCCAGCGACGCTGAAACACGGAGAGTCGAATCGACATGGATGTAGCCAATATTCTGAAGCCGGACAGTGTCCATTGCGGATTGGGCGCTCGCAGCAAGAAGCATGCGCTGGAGTTGCTGAGCCAAGCACTTGCGGCATCCACTGCGGCGTATGGTGCTGGGGAAATATTAGAGGGCTTGATCCAGCGTGAGCGCCTCGGCTGCACGGGGCTCGGCAGGTCCGTGGCGATGCCACACACTCGATTGAGCGGCCTCGAACGCAGCGTCGGCGCTTTTCTGCGACTCGATGAAGCGGTGGATTTCGATTCCGTAGACGGCGCACCGGTCGATCTGCTGTTCGGACTTCTGGTTCCCGAGGATTGCGATGACGATCAAATTCGGGAGGTCCGCGAGCTGATCGAGAGATTGGGAGATTCGGCGCTGCAGCGGCAGCTTCATCAGGCAGAAGACCCGGCTCAGTTATATAATCTACTGACAGAATCACTGACGATCATCCATAGAACGCTGAGAGCCTGATGTCGGGAGGGCCATGCGCCTTGTAATCATCAGTGGGCTATCAGGATCCGGGAAGAGCGTCGCCCTCAACGTATTAGAGGACGCCGGCTTCTACTGCATTGACAATATTCCCGTCGGCCCGCTGCGATCCTTCGTCAAAGAAATTCAACCGGGTGCAGATCCGGATTATGATCAGGTCGGCGTCGGTCTCGACGCCCGCAATCTGCCGGATGTCGCGCAGCTCCCAGGGCTCATAGACGAGTTACGCAGCGCCGGAGCTAGCTGTGAAGTGGTTTTCCTGCGAGCCGAGAACGACGTTCTTCTGTCGCGCTTCAGCGAAACTCGCCGCAGGCACCCTCTAACCAGCGATGACGTCAGCCTCCCTGAAGCGATCGCCAAGGAACGAGAATTGCTCGGCCCGATTACCGACATGGCCGATCTGATCATCGATACGAGCTCAACTACGGCCGACGACCTGCGCGAGCTGGTACGAGATCGCGTCGGGAAGCGCGGCCAGGACGCGCTGTCGATTCTCATCGAGTCATTTGGCTACAAGAACGGCCTCCCGGCAGACGCGGACTTCGTTTTCGACGTTCGCTGTCTACCGAATCCCTACTGGGAGCCCGAACTTCGATCCCTGAATGGCAAGGATAGACCGGTACGGGACTTCCTGGGCGCAGAAACACAGGTTCAGGAAATGATCGACGATATCGATGGATTCCTGGGACAATGGATCCCGCGTTATAAGAACTTTCAGCGTTCCTACCTGACCATCGCGATCGGCTGTACCGGCGGCCAGCATCGTTCAGTCTATATTGCCGAAGCGCTGGCCGAGCGTTTAATGGCGGCTCACGGCCCGATTCAGACGCGCCATCATGAGCTACCGTAGCCGGTAGCCCGTCTGTCGCGGCAGGCGGGCCGGTTAGACGGGTAATCACATCCCCGCTAAACTCCCGGCGACTTCGCTATCCGCCATCCGAGGAGTACAGGCCTCAGTGGATCCGCAACGGGCCAGATCAGCGCAATCGGACTTGCTACACGAAGCGCTCGACTCCGGGACGACGACGCACCTGCGTGATCTCGTTCAAGACTTGCACCCCGCCGAGCTCGCCGATGTCTTAGAGGCACTCCCGCCGGCACAACGCAAGATCGTCTGGGAATTGATCGACCCCGAAAACGAGGGGGAGGTACTCGTCGCGCTCAACGAGGAAGTCCGCGCGACGCTGATCCAGGAGATGGACCCCGAGGAGCTTGTCGCAGCCGCAGCCAGCTTGGAACTGGACGACCTGGCAGATCTATCTGCCGAACTACCCGAAACGATAAATCGGGAAGTGCTGAAGACGCTGGATCAGGACGACCGGCGTCGGCTGGAAGCCATCCTGAGCTATGACGAAGACAGTGCCGGCGGCCTGATGGACCCGGATACGCTAACCGTCCGCCAAGACGTCACGATCGCAGTGGTGTTTCGCTATCTGCGGATGCGTGGAGAGATCCCCGAGGGTACGGATGCGATCTTTGTCGTCGGTCAGCAGGGAAAGTACGAGGGGTGCCTGTTGATTACAGCCATGCTGACCGCCCACCCAGAGCAGAAAATCAGTGGCGTCATGGACACCCAGAGACGTGCGATCGAGGCCAACACGCCAGCGGCAGAGGTGGCACTGATCTTTGAGAGGCATGACCTGGTCTCGGCAGCCGTGGTCGACGACGCCGGGCTGTTGTTGGGCCGCATCACCATCGACGACGTCGTTGATGTGATTCGGCACGAGGCGGATCACTCGGTCATGAGTATGGCGGGGCTGGACGAAGACGATGATATGTTTGCGCCCGTTTTCGTCAGCGCGAGACGCCGGTCCATCTGGCTCGGAGTCAACCTCGCGACCGCCTTCGTCGCAGCCGGCGTAGCCAGCTTCTTCGAAGCCACGTTGGAACGAGTCGTCATGCTGGCGATACTGATGCCCGTCGTGCCCAGTATGGGTGGTATCGCGGGAAGTCAGACGTTGATCTTGATCACCCGCGGTATCGCCTTGGGTCAGATCGACAGCTCCAACGCCCGTTGGTTACTCAGGAAAGAGTTCGGCGTCGGCCTGCTCAACGGCCTGACCTGGGCCTGCGTGGTCGCCGTCATCACGATGTGGTGGTTTCAGACCTGGAGAATCGCGGTGGTGATCGCCATTGCGCTCGCTATCAATCTGGTTTGCGCGGCGGTCGCCGGTTTCACGATCCCATTGGCACTGAAGAAACTCAAGATAGATCCGGCACTCGCCGGTGGCGTGGTCCTCACCACCATTACGGATGTCGTCGGACTCGGGGCTTTCCTGGGCTTCGGCGCGTTGCTTCTGCTATAGGCGGGCTAAGGGGTCCCGATCGACACGTCGCGTTTCAGCGTCATCGCGACTGTCTCCATCGTCTGATCGAACAGGAAGGCCCTCAGATCCGCCTCCATCTCCAGCGCGTCACGAAAGCCCATCTCTATCAGCTCGCGTGTGAATCCGGATTCGAACAGGAGATAACTGATCAACTGCAGGCCGCCTTTGTCCAAGGCGCCCAATCTTCCGAGCAGCAGGCGCACCGCCCGCGGCAACTCATCGACATGCCGCTCGGTCACCTCCCGGATGTCTTCCGTGGGCACGATGATCAGTGTGCTGACCGGACGGAGATTGGCGACCGGGCCCTCCAGTTTCTTTCCCTCTAGCTGCTCCATGATGACATTGAGGCGCGTTGCCTGTTCCATATCTGCATAGAGCCCATCCATAAACAGCGAATCCAGCATATACCCGGCCAGATGCGCGAAGGTCGGCATCTCGGCCGGCGCCCCCTCGGGGGGCTCCGGATCGGGGTGCTCGTCGCGAACACCGATGACGAGCATTCGCTCAGCACCGAGATGGATCGCCGAACTAAGCGGCGCGCGGTGCCGCATGGCACCATCACCGTAATACTCACCACCGATTCGGACCGGCGAAAACACAAACGGGACGGCCGCACTTGCAAGGATGTGTTCCATCTTGATCTTGGTGGGACGTCCGATACGCCTGACCCTCGCCCACGGCTTGAGGCTCTCAAGACCCTGGAAATAGGTGACGGACCGGGCGGAAGAGTAGGCCGATACGGTTATCGCCAACGCCTCTAGGTGGCCGCGATTGATCGATCGCTCGATATGAGAGAACTTGATTTTGTCGGAGAGCAGCTCTCGAAGTGGACTACTGTCCAGCAGTGAGCGTGGATTCCTCTTTCCGAACCCGCCGAGCCCACCGAGCACAACGGCATGAAGCCAATGCAAACTCGTCTTGAGCATCGTCCAGTTGTCGGTCCGATAGACTTGCGAGGCTGTGAAGTTCGCCCATACGTGTTCCATCTCCGCAACAGCTGAGCGGAATCTCGCGGCTCGGCTTGCGAGGACCACCGCGTTGATCGCGCCTGCGGACGTCCCGGAAATCACGGCGAATGGATTCGGCGCGTTCTCAGGCAGCATCGTCGCAATGCCCTTCAGCACGCCGACCTGATAGGCACCGCGCGCACCGGCGCCGGGGAGTATCAGCGCTTTCCGCGTACGATCAGCCACGCGCGTCCGTGTCGAGGCCGGACGGCACCTCGACGATCTGTAGTGTGTTGGTCTGGCCCGAAACGCCCCGCAGGTCGCCGGTCGTGAATAGGACTCGGTCCCCCGGGTCCACGACTCCTTCGCGGAGAAGCACCTCGAGAGCGGTCCGGTGCACGGCGCTCGACTCGGTATGGACGACGTCGAAACTTTCCGGATAGACACCGCGATAGAGCATGACGCGCCTCCGCGTCATCTCGTGTCGCGTGAACGCGTAAATCGGAATGTCCGAACGACGCCGCGACATCCACAAGGTCGTGGAACCCGACTCGGTCAGCGCGACAATTCCCTTCACCCTGAGATGATTCGCAATATACATCGCTGCCATCGCGATCGCTTCGTCGACGTCTTCGAAAACATCGTCCAGGCGAAGATTCTTGGCCCTCCGGAAGGACTCGTGTTTTTCAGCGCCGACACAGACCTCGCTCATGGTTCGGACGGCTTGCACGGGATGGAGCCCGATGGCCGTCTCGGCCGAAAGCATCACGGCGTCCGTGCCGTCCATCACCGCATTTGCGACGTCGGACACCTCAGCCCTCGTTGGCGATGTCTGGGTGATCATCGACTCCAGCATTTGCGTCGCGGTAATGGACACCTTATTGCGCGAACGCGCGAGCCGGATCAACCCCTTCTGTAGTCCTGTCAGGGCCGCATAGCCGACTTCGACAGCAAGATCCCCGCGGGCCACCATGATGATGTCACTGGCATCGATAATCGCAGTAATATTCTGTACAGCCTCAGCACGCTCGATCTTCGCGACGATATGGCCTTGCCCGTTGGCAGCTCGCAGCAGCGTACGAGTCTCCTCGATATCCTCAGCGTCTCGGGCGAAGGACACCGACAGAAAATCAAAGCCCAGCGTCGCGGCCACCTTAATATCGTTCCGATCCTTGTCGGTGAGCGCGGGCGCCGACAAGCCACCGCCCTGTTTGTTCAACCCCTTGTGATCGGCAAGCGCCCCACCACTACTCACTCGGCAGCGAATCTGAGTGCCGCTTACTTCCTCCACACTGAGTACGATTCGACCGTCATCCAGCAGCAGTACGTCACCGGAAACCACATCACTGACGAGATCGGGATAGGCCACGCCGACGCAATCCGCCGTGCCTTGACTCGGATCCATTGCTGTATCCAACGAGAAGTCTTGACCGTCGCTGAGCGTGATCGGACTCGAAACGAACGACTCAATGCGAATCTTCGGGCCCTGCAAATCACCCATGATGGCGACATTACGGCCGACCTTCGCCGCGACCTTGCGTACCGTCTCCACCCGCGTCGCCTGATCGTCGGCGTCCCCATGAGAGAAGTTGATTCTCAGGACATCGGCGCCGGCACGGATAAGCTCCTCGAGTACAGCGGTGTCATCGGTCGCCGGGCCGAGGGTCGCCACGATTTTCGTGCGGCGACGCGGGGAGTTCGTGTCTTCGCTAGCCAGGATCAGGCTCCTAGGCCGAGGGGTTGATCAGAATCAGACGAAAATCATTGACGTTGGTTCTCGTCGGGCCGGTCTCGACGAGTAGCTTACACGCTTGAAAGTAACGATACGTGTCGTTCTTCGCGAGGAGTCGATCGAGATCGACACCTGCATCTCTGCCGAGGAGAAGTATTTCGGGCACCACGACACCCCCTGCATGATCCGCGTTACCATCGATTCCATCCGTGTCGGCCGCAAGCGCGACGATAGCCTCATGCCCGCTGAGCTCAAGCGCTAATCCGGCAAGATATTCGAGGTTGCGGCCGCCGCGGCCGTCTTGACCGGTAACGACCACGCGGGTCTCGCCGCCCGATAGCAGCGCGACCCGTGTGCCCGGCGCCGCCGCCCCCTTGGCGATGCCCGCGTGCTCTCGACCCAGTTCGTGCGCGCGGCTGGTGAGATGATCGCCGAGCCGGTTCACGGCAAACCCCCGTGCTTCGAGCAGGCCTTGCGCAGCGTCCAAGGCCGTCTTCGCGGAGGCGACGATGCGTGCCTGATCGGTCGCGAACGCCGGATCGCCCGGCTGCGGGGATTCGAATCGCGGTTCCGCCAATACCGAGGCCAGTTCGTCACGAGCCGGATACTCGTAGCGTTCCAGAATCTCGAGCGCCTGCTTAGCCGACGTCGGATCGGGAATCGTCGGCCCGGAAGCGATATCGCTGAGCTCGTCCCCAGGCACATCGGAGATCGCCAATGTCACCACACGCGCCGGATGTGCCGCCGCGGCGAGTCGCCCGCCTTTCAGCGCAGAAAGGTGTCTGCGTACGCAATTGATATCCCGAATGTCGGCGCCATTACGCAGCAGGTAATCGGTCACTGAGCGCTTCTGTTCAAGCGTGATCGTGCCGAGCGGCGCGACTGATAACGCCGAACCACCTCCCGATGCCAGGAACAACAGCGTCTCGGTCGAACGGATCGTCCGGGCAAGGAGTAGAAGTCTCTGCCCGGCGGCGGCGCTCGCCTCGTCGGGCAGCGGGTGGCCGGCCTCCAGTATCTCGATCGGGCCGGCGGTCTCCGTAGGCTGTAAGCCATGGCCATACCGGGTCACGACCAGCCCGCGGACGGCGCCCGTCAGCTGGTCGTTAACGGCAACCGCCATCGCCGCCGACGCCTTGCCGGTACCCAGGACCAAGGCGTCACCCTGCAAGAGTGGGTCGGCTCGCAGACAGTTGCGGGCAGACGCGGCAGCCACGGCGCAGTGAAATGCGTCCAGCAGCAACCGTCTCTCCGGAGCCGTCTGCGTAGACGGAGGGGCGGAGACCTCAGGCACGATCCGCCAATATTTCTAACGCGGGTAAAGGCTTGTCCTCGAGAAACTGCAAGAACGCACCGCCGCCGGTGGAGAGATAGGAGATCTCATCGACGACGCCGAACTGCTCTATCGCGGCGAGGGTCTCCCCGCCGCCGGCGATGGAGAAGGCCTGGCTGGCGGCGACCGCTTCGGCAATGCTCCGAGTCCCCTGTGAGAACTCTGGATGCTCGAACACGCCGACCGGCCCGTTCCAGAGGATGGTGCCGGCTCGGCTCAGACGCTCGCCATAGGCGCGCGCCGTGTCAGGACCGATATCGAGGATCATGTCCCGCTTCGCGATCGCATCCGTCGGCTTGACCGTGCCGCGGACGCCGGCATCCATGGACTCGGCAACGACGACGTCGGTCGGCAGCGGAACCGAAGCTCGACCGAATTCACGCGCCAGTAATTTGGCCGCGAAGCCGTGCATCCGCGCTTCCTGTAGGGACCGCCCGACCTCAACCCCGGCTGTGGCGAGCAGGGTATTGGCAATACCGCCGCCAACGATTAACTCGTCGACCTTCGACGCGAGCGCACCCAGGACTGCCAGCTTCGTAGAGACCTTCGCGCCACCGATGATGGCAACGACTGGGTGCGCGGGTTCGTCCAGCGCTCTGGCCAGAGCTTCGAGCTCACCGATCAGGAGCGGTCCGGCGCACGCGACTGGTGCGTGGCGCGCAACACCGTGCGTACTCGCGTGCGCTCGATGCGCCGTGCCGAAGGCATCCATGACGTAGATGTCGCACAGCGCCGCCAGCCGCCGCGCGAGCGCGTCATCGTTGGCCGTCTCGCCGGCCAGGAAACGGACGTTCTCACACAACACGACGTGACCCGGCTGTACGTCGATGCCGTCCAGCCAGTCGGTGACGAGCGGGACAGGACGGCCGAGTAGCTCGGCGAGCATCGTGGCTACCGGTGCGAGCGACAGCGCGGCATCGACAGCGCCTTCCCGCGGTCGCCCCAGATGCGAGATCAGTGCTACGCGCGCATGGTGCTGGAGCGCGTACTCGATGGTTGGCAAGGCCGCGCTAAGGCGTTTAGCACTCGTGATTGCGCCGTCTTTGATGGGCACGTTCAGATCCTCACGGATCAGCAGCCGTCGCCCATCGAGTTCGAGCTCGGTCATGCGCTTGACGGCAAGCGCCATCTATCCAGCCCTTAAATTACGCCACGTTGGCAAACGCGAGAGTCGTATCGAGCATGCGGTTGGAGAAACCCCACTCGTTGTCATACCAGGCGCACACTTTGACCAATCTGCCTCCGAGTATCTTCGTCAAGCTGGAATCGTAAATCGCAGAGGCGGGATTGTGATTGAAGTCGACGGACACCAGCGGCTGGTCGCAGTAAGCCAAGACACCCTTGAGCTCGCCTTCACTCGCGGCGCGCATCGCCCGGTCGATCTCGTCGGTGGTCGTCTCGCGTCCGGCGCTGAAGGTCAGATCAACGATCGATACGTTGATGGTCGGCACGCGCATCGAGAAGCCGTCGAGACGGCCGTCGAGCTCCGGCAGCACCAGGCCGACCGTCGTCGCCGCGCCCGTCTTCGTCGGAATCATCGATTGCGTCGCGGAGCGGGCACGACGTAAATCGGAGTGATAGACGTCAGTCAGCACCTGGTCGTTGGTGTAGGCGTGAATTGTCGTCATCAAACCATGCTCGATCCCGACCGTGTCATTCAGGACCTTGGCCAGGGGCGCCAGGCAATTGGTCGTGCACGACGCGTTCGAGATGACCTCGTCGGCGGATTTCAGAACCTGGTGGTTGACTCCATAGACGATCGTGGCATCCACGCCGGTACCGGCCGGCGCGGAAATAATCACTTTACCCGCACCCGCTGCGAGGTGAGCCGACGATTTTTCTTTGGAGGCGAACAAGCCGGTACACTCCAAAACGATATCGACACCAAGCTCCTTCCACGGCAGTTTGGCAGGGTCCCGTTCCGCGCAGACTTTAATTCGATCACCGTCCACGATCAGCTCACCGTTACCGGCCTGCACGTCGAAGGGAAACGGACCGTGAGCTGAGTCGTATCGAGTCAGGTGTGCGTTCGTATTCACGTCACCGAGATCGTTCAGCGCGACGATCTGAAGCTCATGACGTCGCTCGCCCTCGTACAGGGCACGCAGCACATTTCTGCCGATGCGGCCATAGCCGTTGATCGCAATCCTGACAGGCATTTTGGTCTCCTGGTGGTTCAACAAGGCTAGTCTGAGGGACTACTAGCTTCGAGTGGGCGCTCGCTTGAGCAGGCGTCGAGCTACTGCGGTGATCGCCTCGACGGTATAACCATAGTCTTCGAACAGAGCGGCGGCAGGGGCAGACTGACCGAAGCGGTCGATACCGATCACGTCTCCCTTGCCCTCGACATAGCGCCACCAACTGTCGGCGGCGCCCGCTTCGATCGCCAGACGCCTGGCATCCGTTGCCGGCAACACATGGCTCCGGTACTCCTCCGGCTGTTGGTCGAAAACTTCGGTGCAGGGCATGGACACCACGCGCACGCGGCAACCGTCCTGCTGGAGCTGCCTGGCGACAGACATCGCCAGGTCGACCTCCGACCCCGTCGCGATGAAGATCAGATCCGGCTCTCCGTCGCTGTCGAGAAGAATGTACCCCCCACGGGTCACGGCGTCGATCTGATCGGCCGTTCGCGGGATGTGGGGTACGCTTTGTCGGGTCAGGATCAGACTGGTCGGGCCGTTCAGGCGTTCGAGTGCGGCCCGCCACGCCACGACCGTTTCTACGGCGTCACACGGCCGCCACACCCACATGTTCGGCATGGCCCGCAGACTCGCCAGATGTTCGATTGGCTGATGGGTAGGACCATCCTCGCCTAACCCGATGGAGTCATGAGTGAAGACGAGTATGTTCCGAGTCTTCATCAGTGCGGCCATGCGTAGCGCGTTCCTGGCGTAATCGGAAAACACCAGAAACGTACCGCCATAGGGAATGAAGCCGCCATGGAGGCCGAGCGCATTCAATATCGCCACCATCGCGAACTCGCGCACGCCGAAGTGCAGATAGTTCCCTCGCCCGGTCTGTGGGTCTAGTAGTTTGGAACCGGAGTGAAATGTATTGTTCGAGCCGGTCAGATCGGCTGAACCACCGAAGAGTTCGGGCAGATAGGGCGCATAACCCTCCAAGGCACGTTGCGACGCCTTGCGAGTGGCCATGTCCGCCCCTTCAGCCGCGACTTCCGCGATGACCGCCGCGGCACGGGTTTGCCAATCTGCAGGCAGCTCGCTTTGCATGCGCCGCAGGAACTCCGCCGCGAGCTCTGGGTGATCCTGTTGATACTGGTCGAAACGAGTTTGCCAATCGGCTTCCAGTTCACGGCCCCGGTCGCCTCCGTGCCAAGCGGCCCGAATGTCGTCGGGCACGACGAACGGCGGATGCTCCCAACCGATATTTGCTCTGGTGGCGGCGATCTCATCCGCACCTAACGCGGCGCCGTGAGTGGCTGCCGTACCTTGCTTGTTCGGTGCGCCGTAACCGATGATGGTCTGGCAACATAGAAGACTCGGTCGATCCGGTTCCGCTCGGGCAGCGTCCACCGCAGCGACGATGCTCTGCGGATCGTGGCCGTCCACATCTCCAATGACGTGCCAGCCGTAAGCGCGGAAGCGCGCCGCGCTGTCGTCCGTGAACCACCCGGACGTCTCGCCGTCGATGGAGATGCCGTTGTCATCGTAGAAGGCAATGAGCTTGCCCAACTTGAGCGTGCCCGCCAGTGAGCACGCCTCATGAGAGATGCCTTCCATCATGCAGCCGTCGCCTAGAAATACATACGTGAAGTGATCGACGATTACGTGGTCCGGGCGATTGAACGTGCCTGCCAGGACTTTCTCGGCCAACGCCAGCCCAACGGCGTTCGCGAGCCCCTGGCCAAGAGGGCCCGTCGTGGTCTCGATGCCGATCTCGACGTCGCGTTCCGGATGCCCGGCGGTACGTTGTCCGAGCTGGCGAAAGTTCCTTAGTTCATCGAGGTCCAGTGGATAACCGCGAAGATAGGCGACCGCATAGAGCAGCATAGAGCCGTGGCCGTTGGACAAGACGAACCGGTCCCGATCGACCCAGTGCGGGTTGCTCGGGTTATGACGTAGATAGTCGTTCCACAATACCTCAGCGATATCGGCCATCCCCATCGGCATACCCGGGTGCCCGCAACCGGCTTTCTCCACGGCATCCATGGCGAGCACGCGAATCGCGTCGGCAAGCTTACGCCTGGGCGGCCTCACGGAAACCGTCATGTTCTCTCCGGTCGATGCCATCGGGAGTGCTTACGGTGGAACGGAACACCAAAGATTGTCGCCTACGACGGACACCTTCCGCAACCACACGAGATACCCGAGCGGATCTGTGCGCCAGTCCCGACCGGCCGGGGACTAATTGCGTATGATGGCCCGGACCCAGGCCTCGTACCCCGCTTGTGATGGCTCAGAACAATTCCAAACGTCCGGTCGTCCTGCTCCAGATCACCGACACGCATCTGCACGCCACCGCAGACAGCAGGATGCGGGGAGTCGTCACCTACGAAACTCTTCTCTCCGTGCTGGATCAGGCGCGCGGTGACGCTCGATGGCCACCGGATGCGATCGTCGTGACCGGCGACATCGTTCAAGACGAGAGTCGGGCAGGCTACGAGCGCTTCCGTGACACGATGAAACCGTTCGACCTACCGGTCTTCTGCCTGCCCGGAAACCACGATGACCCGCAGTTGATGGCGGAGGTCCTTGCCGGGCATCCGTTCCAGGTCTGCGGCGACGCCACGATAGCGGGTTGGACGCTGTTGTTCCTCAATACTTTTGTTCGCGGCGACGACGGCGGCAGACTGGGGGTGGCGGCGCTTGCGGCGTTGGATCAAACGCTCGCGGCATGTCCCGATCACCATGCGCTGATCTGCATGCACCATCAACCACTACCGATGGGTAGTGCATGGCTCGATGGCGTCGGGCTGAGAGACGCCGAGTCATTCCTGGCTTGCATAGGCCGCCACGACCACTTGCGCGGAGTCCTCTGGGGCCACGTGCACCAGGCCTCGGACCGTGATCGAGACGGGGTCCGTTTCCTGAGCACGCCCTCTACCTGCTCGCAGTTCCGTCCGAATAGCGAGTTTTTTGCTCTCGATAGCCAGCCCCCAGGCTTGAGATGGCTGACGCTCGAACCCGATGGCCACATCGAGACGGTCGTCGATTGGGTGCAAGGCGGCGACCAACCGTGAGGCTGCCGGCCGTCACTCTGTGCTTGTTGAGCGTCTCCGCGTGGGGGAACCCGGCGGCCTGGCACGTCAGCGGCGAGGATAGTGAGCTCTGGCTGCTGGGTTCTATCCATTATCTGCGCGAGCGGGACTACCCGTTGCCCCCACGAGTCGATGAGCTCTATCAACTGGCCGATACGCTCGTCATGGAACTGGACCTCGACGATCTGGATCTGTTGGCCGCGCAGGCGAGCTTCATGGAGGCCGGCATCCTACCGGCATCGGGCACGCTGCGAGCGGTGTTGGACCCCGAGGTCTACGATCTGACGGAGGCCCGTGCCGCAGAACTCGGCCTGCCGCTAATGCTGTTGGAACGTCTGGAGCCCTGGCTCGTTGCGCTGACATTGATGGACCTTGGCATGAACCGACTCGGTTATCAGGCGAGCCAGGGCCTCGAGCAATATCTTGTGCGCCGCTCGCTTACGGATGGCAAAGAGATCCTCGGATTGGAGACGCTTGACGATCAGATCGGCATCTTCGACTCACTTTCGTGGGCAGATCAGGAGGCGCTGCTTCTCCTGACGCTAACGGATCTTCAGACAGCGGAAGCGGAAATGACCACGCTCTTAGACGCCTGGCGTGACGGTAATCTCGACGAACTCGCCGCGGAACTCACCGCCGACTTCGATGAATTGCCCGAGCTACAGACAGCGCTGGTCAGTTCGCGAAATCGGCGTTGGGCGGCGAAGCTCGAAGCGTTACTCGAAGGCAGCGGACGCTATCTGGTGGTCGTCGGCGCGCTGCACTTGGTGGGCGAGGACAGCGTAATCGAGTTGTTGTCAGCGCGTGGGTTCGATGTCGTCCGCGTTCGGGAGCGCTAGCCCGCAGATTCCATCAGACCTCGACCATCTCGAAATCTTCCTTCCCGGCACCACAGACAGGGCAGCGCCAGGAAAGCGGAATATCCTTCCACCGAGTGCCGGGTGGCAGGCCCTCGTCCGGCGAGCCCGCCGCTTCGTCATAAACGTAGCCGCAGATCAGGCACATGTAGGTTTTCACGTCACGCGCTCTTGGCCATCTGCTCGCTGCTCTTCAAGGCCTGCTGGAGCAGCCTGGGCAAACCTTGAAAATTACCATTGGACATGAAAATGACCCGGTCCCCAGACTCCAGCTCAGACAGGAGGCCATCGAGCAGGTCTTTGACATCCCACACGACGGATAGCTTGCTGCCCAACGCGTTCAACGCGGAATCTGGATTCCAGTTCAGGTCCTCGGTCGCCAGGACGAACACGCGGTCGGCCTCTCCGAGCGCTTTACGCAGCGCTTCGCTGTGCACTCCCATACGCATCGTATTCGACTTGGGCTCGATCACGGCAATGATGCGCTGTTCGACTTTTAGCGTCCTGACGGCCGCGAGCGTGGCCGCGATTGCCGTCGGATGATGGGCGAAATCATCATACAGAGTCACACCCTTGAACACGCCTTTCTTGTCGAGTCGGCGCTTGACGCCTTTAAATTTCGACAGCGCTTCCAGGGTGACATCGATGCCGACACCGGCATCCACCGCAGCGCTTAGCGCGGCCAGTGCGTTCTCGAGATTGTGACGCCCCAGCAGCGCCCAGTCTGCCTGCCCCACCTTCTCGCCACGGAGAGAGACGCTGAACCGTGATTTCGCTCCGATCAGATCATAGCTGGCCGACCAGGTTGCCGCCTCATCTTCCGAACTGAAGGTTTCTACAGGAGTCCACGTGCCTTTCGCCAGGAGGTCGTCGATGTTCTGGTCTCGGCCGTTAACCGTGATTAAGCCGCGACCGGGAACCGTCCGCACGAGTTGATGGAACTGCCAGAGAATCGCATCCAGGTCCGGGTAAATATCCGCATGATCGAATTCGATGTTAGTGATCGCCAACGTCCGCGGGCGATAGTGGACGAACTTCGCTCGTTTATCGAAGAACGCGGTATCGTATTCGTCCGCTTCAACGACAAAATACTTCGACTGGCCGAGACGGGCCGAGATATTGAAATTCATCGGCACTCCGCCGATCAGGAAGCCCGGAGACAACCCGGCGTAGTCGAGGATCCATGCGAGCATGCTGGCCGTCGTGGTCTTTCCGTGAGTCCCCGCCACCGCGAGCACCCACTTGTCCGTCAACACGTTATTCGCCAACCACTCCGGCCCGGAATAATAAGGCAGGCCCGAGTCGAGTAACGCCTCGATCGCCGTACTCCCTCGGCTGAGGACGTTGCCGACCACTACGCAGTCGAATTCCTCGTCGAACTGATGTTCGTCGTAACCTTCATGGAGGCGGATTCCCAGCTTGCGCAACTGGGTACTCATCGGCGGGTAGACGTTCTCGTCGGATCCGGACACCTGGTGCCCGGCGGCTTTCGCCAACGCGGCGACGCCGCCCATGAACGTGCCACAGATACCGAGAATATGAACGCGCATCAGCTAGCTGCGGGAAACAAGAGCCCGCCGAGTGTGAACGAACCGAACACGTACCCTAGCACGATCAATACACCCACGACATACGACTGTTGCAACGCTCGCGACAGCACGAAACCGTTGATATCAATAGACCATAGGATCAATAGAAGAAACAGCCAAGTACCGATGTTAGGTGCGTCGACTTCACCATTCTCGAAGCCCGCCAACGAGAGAACAGGAATTTCGATGAGTGTCAGAACAGTCTCGGCACCGAGTAGCGCGGATGTGGTTTGGACGAAACGACTGGGATATCGGAAAAGTGCTAACACCAGCCAAACGAAGCCGACATAGAGCGCCGTGTCGAAGATCACCAGACCGACGGCTCGCGCCGGCGGCTGCACGAACTGCATCGCGGCGATGCCCGTTGCAACGTAGACGAGAAGCAGGAGCCCAAACAGGAAACCGGATGCGGGTACGTGCTCCGGACCGCGACGGTGCAGAGCTATGTCCACGAAGACTAATCCAAGGCGCCACAAACCGCTCGTCTCTCCTGGCATCCGCCTCTCTACAAAAGACACGTAGATTGATGATAATAGCGTATGGGCAAAAGTAGTTAGCGCGGATGGTCGACACGGGCCTGTTCATAGACTCCGACAAAAAATTAACGGCGTTGCTCGCGAGCATCGCTGATGAGCCTGCGTTGGCGCTGGATACGGAGTTTGTACGAGAGAGGACCTACTATCCGAAGCTCGGCCTGATACAGATCGCCACCCCGAGCGTCACGGCGTGCATCGATTGCGTGACGGAAATCGATCTTGCGCCTTTCTTCGACCGGCTGTTCGAGACTGGTTGCGCCTGGGTAGCGCATAGTGCCCGTCAGGACCTTGAGGTACTGTATCAACAGGACCAACGAGCGCCGCAGGAACTGGTCGACACACAGATCGCTGCAGGATTATTGGGCCATGCACCACAGATTGGCCTCCAGGACCTACTGGCCGAGGAACTCGGCGTCACGCTAGAGAAGGAGCATACGCGCACTGACTGGATCCGTCGGCCACTGCCAGACGGCGCCGTGCAGTATGCCCTGGACGACGTTCGCTACCTGCTACCGCTATCGGAGCTCCTGGCGCAGAAACTAGACGTCTTACAGCGCGGCGACTGGCTCAAGGCGGATTGCGTCGCCGCGCTCAGCATCCCACCAATCACCCCGCCGGTGACACTCTGGGCACGGCTCCGAGGACTGCGATCGATGGGCCCGCAGCAGCAGTGTGCGGCGCTCGCGTTGGTGAGCTGGCGTGAGCGGTTCGCGCAAACACTCGACCGGCCGCGGCGCTGGATAATGAGCGACGAGCTACTTCTGCGCATCGCTAGAACGTTGCCGGAGGATTTACAGTCACTGAAGTCCATACCCGAAATGCCCGGTCGCCTGGCGGACCGCTCCGGCCACGACATTCTCGCTGAACTGCAAGACTCTGACGGAGTCGACCAGCGCGCGCTCATCGAGACGCATCTGACGCTGGAGCGTCCAGACAGGAAAGACCTGCAGGCGCTTCAAGAGCGGGTTCGGGGTCGCGCCGACGAGCTGGGAATCCGGAGTGAAGTCCTGGCGACACGTAAGGAGATCAGTGACATCCTGGTCGACAGACCCTCCGGCCGCGTCGACGAGGGCTGGCGTCAACTCGAACTCCAGCGTCTACTGGCTGATCACCGCTGACAGTCGCGAGTAGACTTCGGCGGGCGAACCCTCAGCGTGAACGGTTCGCAAGAGCCCGCCATCGCGATAATAATCAATCAATGGCGCCGTTTCTCGCTCGTAGACCTCCAGACGGTTCTGGATCGTGGCCTCATCGTCATCGGCACGCCGTAGCAACTCGCCGCCGGCGTCCGTGCACGCGTCCAGCTCTTCCTGCGAGGAGAGATAGATATTCAATAACTTTCCAGTCTTGGAGCACGTGCGTCGTCCCGTCAATCGCTTTAGTAAAATGTCGAAGCGCACGTCCATGAAGACGACGGCGTCGAGTCGTTGCCCCAGATCCGCCAGCACGGTCTCCAGGTCCAGCGCCTGTGCGCAATTACGCGGGAACCCGTCGAGTACGAACCCGGTTTCCGCATCGTCGTTGCTGAGCCTTTCCTTAACAACCCCTAACACGATTTCATCAGAGACAAGATTCCCCGCATCCATGATGGCTTTCGCCTTGAGACCGAGCTCTGTCCCCGCGGCGACCGCGCTGCGAAGTAAGTCACCGGTGGAGATCTGGGGCCAGCCATGGTCGCTCTGCAGTTGCCGTGCTTGGGTGCCCTTACCAGAACCGGGGGCTCCGAGCAATACGATTCTCATGGCGGATTCTCCGCGTTGCTGTGTTGTGCCGATACGGGACGCGTAAACTAGCCCGGACTATTCTCATCGTCAATCTAACCGATCTCTTTGGTATCCTGATTGGAAAGCCCGTCGAAACAAAATTCTGCACTGGAGGATTCGTGAAAAAAAATGCGTTTTACGCCCAGTCCGGAGGCGTGACCGCGGTCATCAACGCCTCCGCGTGTGGGGTCTTGGAGACGGCAAGGAAGCATAAGAATAAGATCGGTAAGGTGTTCGCTGGGCGTAATGGCATTATCGGCGCGCTAACAGAGGACATGTTCGACACCAGCAAGGAATCCGCGGCAACCATCGCCGCGCTGCGCCACACGCCCGGAGGGGCGTTCGGTTCCGCCCGCTACAAACTGAAAGGACTGGATGACAACCGCGCCGAGTACGAACGGCTCATCGACGTATTCAGGGCCCATGACATCGGCTACTTTTTCTATAACGGCGGTGGTGATTCGATGGACACGGCTCAAAAGGTGTCCCAGATCGGCAGGAAGCTCAAATATCCAGTGACCTGTATCGGGATTCCGAAGACAGTAGACAATGACTTGCCGATCACCGACGTATGCCCCGGGTTCGGCTCGGTCGCGAAGTATGTTGCGGTATCCACGCGAGAAGCTGCGTTGGACGTCGCTTCGATGGCGAAAACATCGACGAAGGTGTTCATTCTCGAAGTCATGGGACGACACACCGGCTGGATCGCCGCTTCATCGGCTCTGGCCGGACAAACTGCGGCGGAAGCTCCTCATGTCATTCTCTTCCCGGAGGTTCCTTTCGACGAGACTCGATTTCTCACTCGAGTAGAAGAGTCTGTGCGCCGTTATGAATATTGCGTCGTGGTCGTCGCCGAAGGCGCGCGCCATCCGGACGGCCGCTTTATCGCAGACGCCGGCACTCGCGACGCGTTCGGTCATGCCCAGCTCGGCGGCGTGGCGCCGGCGATCGCCAGTCTCGTCAGGGATCGTCTGGGCTACAAGACTCACTACGCGATCGCAGATTACCTCCAGCGTTCGGCGCGGCACATCGCGTCGAAAGTGGATGTCGAACAGGCCTACGCGGTCGGCAAAAAGGCCGTTGAACTGGCGTTACAGGGACAAAACGCGGTCATGCCGATCATCGTACGCAAGTCCCAGACGCCGTATCGATGGGCCGTCGGTCAGGTCGCATTAAGCCGGGTAGCCAATCGCGAGAAAATGATGCCGAGAGGATTCATCAAGCGCGACGGCTTCGGCGTGACCGCCGCTTGTCGACGTTACCTGGAACCGTTAATACGTGGTGAAGACTACCCGCCTTACCACAACGGGCTGCCTCGCTACGTGAAGCTGCGGAATGTCTCTGTCGCGCCGAGGCTCCGTGGAAACTTTGTGCTAAAATAGCGCGCCTTTCGTGGCCCGGTTAGGCCGCGAAGCTAAGAACAACGGGTCCGCATTAAAGACTTACACTCTGCAGATCATCCCCAATCGACCCTGTGAACCCAACAGGTAGATCGCGGTCGGTCGTGCTTGGGGTAAATATTCCCTGCCATATCCAGGAGTCGACAACCCGCGCCTGCGGGTTCCGCAATTCTGGCGGCCGGGAAAATAGGGAGAAAATGGAATGAATCCAACTACCGCTTTGTGGCTCTGCTTCGGAGCTTCAGCACTGGCACTACTCTACGGCGTGATCACGGCGGCCTGGGTCCTCCGCCAACCAGCAGGCAACGAGCGCATGCAGGAAATTGCGGCGGCCGTGCAGGAAGGCGCGAACGCTTTTTTGAATCGGCAGTATGCCGCGATCGGGGTCGTCGGCGTCATCTTATTCGTCATACTGGGCGTAGTACTGGAATGGGCAACAGCGATCGGGTTCGCGATCGGCGCGATCTTGTCCGCGCTGACGGGCTATATCGGTATGTATATCTCCGTACGGGCTAATGTGCGAACCGCCCAAGCGGCGACGGAAGGTATTAATCCGGCGCTGAAGATCGCGTTTCGTGGCGGCGCGATCACCGGGCTACTCGTAGTGGGCTTGGGACTTCTGGGTGTAGCGGGTTACTACGGCATACTGCTCGCGATCGGAATGACAGAGGCTGCAACCCTCAAGGCACTGATCGGCCTCGCTTTCGGCGGCTCTCTGATCTCGATCTTCGCCCGACTCGGCGGCGGTATTTTTACCAAAGGAGCGGATGTCGGCGCCGACCTGGTCGGCAAACTGGAGGCGGGTATTCCAGAGGATGACCCGCGCAACCCCGCCGTCATCGCCGACAACGTCGGCGACAACGTCGGTGATTGCGCCGGAATGGCCGCCGACCTATTCGAGACCTACGCGGTCACGCTCATCGCGACGATGCTCTTGGGCGGACTCACCGCGACGGCGCTCGGGCCGAATGCCGTGCTCTACCCGATGGTGCTCGGCGCCGTATCCATTGTCGCTTGTATCATCGGAACGTTTTTCGTCAGCACGAACAGCGGCAAGATCATGGGCGCTTTGTATAAGGGCGTCATCGTTTCCGGCGTGCTGGCGGCCATCGCTTTTTATCCCGTCACGAATGCGCTGATGGGTGACGACTCGCTGAATCTCTATCTGGCGTCGCTCATCGGTCTCGCGCTGACCGCGGCCATGGTCGTCATCACCGAGTACTACACGAGCACGGAGTTCGCGCCGGTGAGAAAAATTGCCGACGCCTCGACCACTGGCCATGCGACCAATATCATCGCCGGGCTGGGCGTCTCAATGAAGTCAACGGCGCTGCCCGTGATCATGGTTTGCGCGTCTATCTGGGGCGCTTATCAACTCGCGGAGCTCTACGGACTCGCCATTGCTGCGACGAGCATGCTCTCCATGACCGGTATCATCGTAGCGCTCGATGCCTATGGTCCGATCACGGACAATGCCGGCGGAATTGCCGAGATGGCGAAGCTGCCGTCCAGCGTGCGCAAAGTGACCGATGCGTTGGATGCTGTCGGTAACACCACCAAGGCGGTGACGAAGGGCTACGCCATCGGTTCAGCCGGTCTCGCGGCGCTCGTGCTGTTCGCCGACTATACCCACAGTTTGACGGAGGCCGGACTTGGCGTCATGACGTTCGACCTCTCCGATCACCGGGTCATTGTCGGCCTATTCATCGGCGGCCTGGTGCCCTACCTGTTCGGCGCCATGGCGATGGAAGCGGTCGGTCGCGCGGCCGGTTCGGTCGTCGAGGAAGTGCGCAGACAGTTCCGCGAGATCCCCGGAATCATGGAGGGCACGACTCGCCCGGATTACTCCACGGCGGTCGACCTACTGACCAAGGCTGCAATCAAAGAAATGATCGTCCCGTCGCTACTACCGATTTTCGTGCCGCTCGTCGTCGGCATGCTCCTCGGGCCACAAGCTTTAGGCGGCCTGCTCGTCGGCACGATCGTGACCGGCCTGTTCGTCGCGATCTCGATGACGACCGGCGGTGGTGCCTGGGATAACGCGAAGAAGTACATCGAGGACGGTCATCTCGGTGGCAAAGGATCAGACGCTCACAAGGCTGCCGTGACGGGTGACACGGTCGGCGATCCGTACAAGGACACCGCAGGCCCGGCCATCAACCCGCTGATCAAGATCATCAACATCGTCGCGCTACTGGCCGTGCCGTTCCTGTAGCTGATTGGGGGCGCGCCCGGATAGTTTTGCGAGCGTCGTGGGCGAGGAGCGTGCCACGGACGGCCTGAAGCGACGAGCCCACGATTCGAGCTGAGCCATGGACGGCGAGGCGAGAGGGCGCCGAGGCCCGGTCGCACGGTCAGTGGACGGTCTGCAGCGCGTGCGGGCGCTCGACGACGTAGCCCTGCGCGAAATCAACGCCCATCCGCCGGACCGCTTCGAGCGAAGCCTGGTCTTCGACTTGCTCGGCAACGATCTGGAAATTGAGGGTGCGTGCCAGCTTGACCATGGCGCTGACCATGGCGTGATTCACGCTGTCGGTGCCCAGGTCGTGGACGTAAACGCCGTCGATCTTCAGATAGTCAACCGCCAGATGCTTGAGCTTCGAAAATGAGCCGATACCGCTGCCGAAATCATCCAACGCGAATCGGCAGCCGATGCCGTGTAGGACATCGATGAAGCGTCGCGCACGATCGAGGTTGGCCACGACCGCGGATTCAGGAATCTCGAAGCACAACCGTGAGGGCGAGACACCCGTATGATCCAGCGCTTCCACGACAAACTCGAGAAAATCGTCGTCGTCAAGTACCTGCCCAGATAAGTTAATGGCGCAGCTCCGCTCATCCGGCAACCGCAGTACGCCGCTAGCCATCGCGGTGAGCGTCGCCTGCACGACCCAGCGGTCGATGTGCGGCATCAGCTGATACCGGACTGCCGAGTCTAAGAACTGAGCCGGCAGGATCAAGCCCCCCGATTCATCTCGCATGCGCAGCAGGATCTCCATCGCCGGGCCTTCCGTGACTCGACCCGAGACCGAAACGATAGATTGGACGAACAACTCGAAGCGATCCTCTTTCAAAGCCCGCTGCAGGCGCTGCAAGGATTCAATCTCGCCGCGCTGCCGAGCGACCACCTCGTCCCGAGCAGAGTAAACGTGCACTCGACCGCGCCCGTGCTGTTTCGCTACGTAGCATGCGGAGTCGGCTGCACCCAGAACGGTCTCTGCCGTGCCGCTTTCATGACCGATCTCCACCAGGCCGATACTGACACCGACGTCGAATATCCGGTCATGCCGGACGAATCGATAGTCAGCGATCGCTTGACAGACGTCATCGGCGATCTGTCGCCCCTTATCCAACGGGCAACCGACGAGTAGTAACCCGAACTCATCGCCGCCCAGGCGGGCCACGGTGTCTGAGTCACGCACTTTCTCTTTTAGAAGACTGGCGATCTCGCGGAGAAGATTATCGCCGGCAAGGTGGCCGCTACTGTCGTTGACGGCCTTAAAGCGATCGAGATCCAAATAACAAACGACATGCCCGCCATCGACGTCCCTGGCAGATTTCAGGGCGGCCTCGAGCCGCCGTTCGAATTCGGCTCTATTGATCAGCCCGGTCAGCGCATCATGGGTCGCCTGATAGGACATCTGCCGAGTCAACCCGCGGATCTCGGAGACATCGTGAAAAACGATCACACAGCCGGCCACGGTTCCTTCCGGGCTGCGGATCGGCGAAGCCGTCAACTCGATAGAGCACTCACAGTCACCTCGCTTAGTCACGAGCAGCGCTCTGCGTCCGAGGCTGATCCGTTTACCCTCGCTGAGGCACTTCTGAACTGGGTCGCCGAGCGATTCCCGGTTGTTCTCGTCCACTAACGAAATCAGGTCGGTCAGGCGCTTCCCCAGCCCTAAGCTACGGGAAGAACCCGACAGATGCTCGGCAGCTTTATTCATATAGTCGATGATGCCAGCGTTATCGGTTGTGATGACGCCCTCGCCGATAGACTCGAGCGTCGTCCGAGCCTGCAGTTTTCCACGGCCTAGAGACGCTTCCATGCTCTTGCGATGACTGATATCGCGAGCGATCGTCAGAACCGCTTGCGTACCGTCGAAGTCGATGACTCGGGAATGGAGTTCCGCCCACAGACCGCGCTCATCGCCGTTGATGAGCTGCACTTCGACCGGTTGGGACGGCTGCTTGCCGTCGAGCTGGGCGAGAACTTGCTGGCGAACCATCGCACGATACGCGGGGCGCATGAGATCCGTCACGGGCTTGCCTCGGAGATTCTCGCGCGTGACGCCGAACAGGTCCGCAGCAGCATCGTTAGCGTAAAGGATGGTCTCCGTGTGAACGAGCGCCACATCGGGTAGCGTCTGTGCCAGCTCGTCGAACAGCGGGGTGGCGCCTGATCCGGACTTGCCCTTCTGTTCTTCCCGCCCGAGCAGCTTATTCAGGGTCGCGGCGATTTCGCTGAATTCGGCGGATCGGCCCTCGACGCTCAATCGCTCCGACGCGTTGCCGTTCTCCAGTAGCTGACGAACGTCCGTGTTGAGTCGTCGCGCCTGACGTCGTCCAGCGACAGCCTTGATGACGAACGCCGTCAACAACGACAGACTCACCACAGCCGTCGCGGCGAGCCAGGGAGTCTCGAGCATCAGCGCCACCATCGCTTCGTAGACAGTCGCCACGCCATCCATCACGGTCAATCTGGGCATCGTGTGCGTAGGCCGATTCCGACCGGACCCCATGCGACCGTGAGGTTAGTTACTCTGGATAGCTTCTTCTGTGCTGGCACTGGGGTGGACACCCTATTATATCGCCACCGTGAACGCCGACGAGCCTGTTCTGACTCGCCGCGAGAGACGAACTATCACGAAACGAGTCCCCGAGCCCGCTTAGGCGGGCCGATTTCCGTGTTCTTGCTTGACGTTAAGATACCCCAATACGGCGTCGCCGGTCGCTGCGAATTCACCATAATTCTTTAGACATCGCCTTGTGTGCCTTGGCTAAACTCCGTAACCTTATCCGCGGACTCTGGTTGGCAGCCGCTAAATCCAGCGTGAAGCAATGAATCTCGAGGAAGCACGAGCCCAGATGCTGGGACAGCAGATCCGTGCCTGGGAGGTCCTGGACGACCGCGTGCTGGGGGCGCTCGGGCAGATTCCGCGGGAGTCGTTCGTCCCCGACGCGTACCGTGAGTTGGCGTTTGCGGACCTGGATATCCCGCTGGCCCACGGCCAACAGATGATGACGCCGAAGGTAGAAGGACGTTTGTTGCAGGCACTGAGTCTGGAGCCCGGTGATAAAGTCCTCGAGATCGGTACCGGTACCGGTTTCTTGACCGCCTGTCTCGCACGGCTTGCGAACTCGGTAGTCAGCGTCGATATCCACGAAGACTTCTCCCGGGATGCGCGAGCCAAAGTCGAGCAGCTAGAAACCGGCAATGTCGAATTCCGCACAGAGGACGCGCTGACGATGGGACACGAAGAGCGGTTTGATGCGATCGCCGTTACCGGGTCCATACCGGAGTTCGATGATCACTTCATCCGCATGCTCCGTCCCGGCGGGAGGCTGTTCATGATTGTCGGTCGCCCACCCGTCATGGACGCCCGCGTCGTGACGATGCATGAGCGTGGCGAATACTCGCAAGAGAGCCTTTTCGAGTCCGTCATCACTCCGCTCGTGAATGCGGAGCGACCCGAACGCTTCGTCCTCTGAGACCGGCAGGCGTGGCATGACGGTCGTCCCGGAACTTACGCCCGAGCAGTTCTGCAGCCGCTGGCCAAACAAGGCGGGCTCCGACCAGGTCGTGCTTCTCGATGTTCGCGAGCCAGCCGAGCTCCAGCTTGCGGAGCTTCAAGGAGCCGTCCATATCCCGATGCGCGAGGTCCCGCAACGTCTCGACGAACTCGACCGGGAGACCGCCCTGGTCGTAGTCTGCCATGTCGGCGCGCGCAGTCGGCAGGTGGCAGGATTTCTGCTGGGCGCGGGCTTCAAGCACGTCTTTAATCTGACCGGCGGTATTGATGCGTGGTCGCAGACAATCGATCCGCACGTGCCTAGATACTAGTCATCTCGATGAATCCGGACAATTCCAAGGGAAGGACTTCTATGAACTCGAAACTATTCCGCCTCATTACCGTCGCTGGCCTACTCGGCTTAGCGCAGCCCGGCAGTGCGCAGGAAGATCTGCTGAACATCTACCAGCGTGCGCTGCAGAACGATCCCGTGATCCGGGAGGCGGAAGCGATCTATCTGGCGACTCTGGAGTCGAGACCGCAGGCGCGAAGCAGTCTGCTGCCGCAGCTCACTCTGAACGCCAGCGCGACGACTGCCGACAGCACCGACAATACGTCGACGACCGACTTCCAGACCGGCGAGCCGTCTTTCGGGGTCATCAGCAGCCAGACCGAGCGCGACTCGACCAGCCTCAGCCTGAATCTCGATCAGATAATTTTCGACAAGAGTCGCTTCGTGGCGTTCAGACAGGCCGGTAAACAGGTTCTGCGCGCCGATACCGACTACGAGTTAGCGAAGCAGGATCTACTGATCCGTGTCGCGGAGACCTACTTCGACGTCCTGGCTGCCGACGACACATTGGCCGCGGAGCAGGCAGCCCGAGAGGCAATCGGCCGGCAGCTCGAACAGGCACAACGGCGTTTCGAGGTCGGCCTGATCGCCATTACCGACGTCCAGGAATCCCAGGCCGGCTATGACTTGTCCATCGCGACCGAGATTTCCGCTCAACGCTTTCTAGCGACGGCGAGAGAGTTCTTGCGGGAGATCATCGGCGAGTACATCGCCGATCTAGCCAGCCCGGCAAGCGAGATACCCCTGCTGTCGCCCGAACCGGCCAACGTAGAAGATTGGGTTCGAGCGTCCTTCGAGCAGAATCTCGCGCTGACCTCCAGCCGTATCACGGCCGAGATCGCGTTGGATGATATCGCTATCCAGCGCGGCAGCCGCCTGCCGGTCTTGCGCCTGTCCGGATCCTACTCCGAGTCGGAATCCGACACGATTCGCAGTACTTTTTTCTTCGACGGCTCGAACACCGTGAACCCGTCGACGTCGGCGCCGGAAGGCTACAACCTGTCGCTGAATTTCAGCGTGCCGATATTTACCGGCGGCTTCAACAGCTCCCGCATCCGACAGGCCGTGTATCAGCACCGTGCCGCGTTGGAGACGCTTGAACGGGTCGCCCGGCAGACGGAACGCCAGACTCGCGACGCCTATCTCGGCGTGATCAGCGAAATCTCACGCGTGAGAGCGCTGCGTCAGGCGGTGCGGTCATCGGAGACGGCCCTGCGAGCGACCGAGGCAGGTTTCCAGGTGGGTACACGCACGACGGTCGACGTCCTCGTGTCGCAGAATACGCTGGCGCGCGCCCGGACGAACTTCGCGCGCAGCCGGTACGATTATATTTTGAACGTGCTAAGGCTGCAGTATGCGGCCGGCAGCCTGTCGGTCGAGAACCTGAGCGAAGTCAATGACTGGCTGCAATAAGGATAAGGAGCGCGCCGTCCGAGTGTCATCGAACCGCCTGCTAGCCGTCCCTGATCGACTGGACGAGAGCACTCGTGGAACGACCCTTCTTCAGACCTAGGATGCGAACCTCTCCGCCGTTCGTGATCACGGCCTTCCCACCGGCGATTTCATCCGCCTCGTAATCGCCACCCTTAACGAGAACGTCGGGAAGTAATCGTGCGATCAGCGCGGCGGGCGTCTCTGCCGAGAATGGCACGACCCAATCGACCGCTGCGAGGCCCGCCAACACGGCCATCCGGTCTTCCAGAGGCGTTATCGGCCGCGCTGGCCCTTTGAGTTTTCGCACCGACGCGTCGTCATTGACGGCAACGATCAGCCGATCCCCGAGTCCTTTCGCTTCTTCCAGGTAGCTCACATGGCCCGCGTGGAGAATATCGAAGCAGCCGTTGGTCATCACAATGCGCTCACCACGGAGCCTGGCCTCATTGACCAGCGTCTCCAGCTCATCCACGCCGACCAACCCCCGGCCACCGGCACCCCTGCGGTGGAGGGCCAGCCGCAATTCCGACGGGCTAAACGTCGCGACACCGATCTTGCGCACCACGAGCCCGGCGCCGAGGTTCGCCAGCGCCGCCGCGTCCTCCCATGCCAGACCGCTGCTGATCCCCGCAGCCATCAAGGCGACTACCGTGTCGCCCGCGCCGGTGACATCGAAGACCTCACGGGCCTCGGCCGCGAGGTCGAGCGCCTGCGCACCGCCGGAGAACAGAGTCATCCCTCGCTCGCCTCGCGTCACCAGGAGCGCATCCAAGTCCAGCCGAACCCGAAGGGCCTCCCCAGCGGAGCGGAATTCAGCCTCATCGTGGCAAGCGCCGACGACTGCCTCGAACTCGGTTTGATTGGGGGTCAATACACTGGCGCCGCGGTAGCGCTCGAAATCAACGCCCTTCGGATCGACGAGCACCGGGATCCCGTGCTCACGCCCGAGTGCCACGAGTGGCTCGATTCGACTCAATGTCCCCTTGCCATAGTCGGAGAAGACGATCGCGCGGACATCCTGCAGTGATTTCGCGAACAGCGTCGCGAACGCCTCTTCGTGCCCGGCCAGCGGCTCCTCAGAATCCAGACGGATCAGTTGCTGATTGCGCGACAACACGCGCAATTTATGGATCGTGGGCAGCCCGCTCGCCTCGATGAACTTGCAGTCCACTCCGGCGCTCGAGAGAAGTTGGGTTAACACCTCTGCCCGGGCGTCGTCGCCTACGACCGCGAGCAACCGAACTTGTCCGCCGAGCGCCGCGACGTTCAGCGCGACATTCGCTGCTCCGCCAGGCCGCAGTTCGGTAGTACGCGTTTTGATGATCGGAACGGGTGCTTCCGGCGAGATTCGTAGGGCATCACCGAACAAATACTCGTCCAACATCGCGTCGCCAGCGACGAGAATGCGAAACGGCGAGAAGTCAGGGACCGTTAATGTCACGGAGCCGTGAGTCCATCGAGAAGTACCTGCCTAGTCTAGCATCTGTCTTGAGCGCGGCAGTCGCCTCGCGAACTCTGGGGGGCTAAGAATAAAAAAGGCCCGCCCCCGACCACAAGTGATCTGGGAGCGGACCAACGGCGGATCGGTCAGTCCTGGATGCTAGTCTGTCGGTAGCTTCGCGCGATCCAAAATCAGCCACACTTGGAATAGCCGCAATTGAGACAGGTCATACAGCCGTCCAACATCACGGCGGCTGCGGTGTTGCATTTACTACATAGTCGTGCGCCTTTGGGGAATCGGCTATCGGCGGAAGCCGGTGGTTGTCTGCCAAGGGCTGAGACCGCAGCACGCTTGCTGGCGATCAGATCCTGCTGTTCTTCACTGGGGACCGTCAGCTGCAGCATCCCGATGTACACGAGGTGTTTCTCGATGATGTATCCCAACTCGGCGATGATCGAGGGCATGAAGAGACCACCCGGCTTCCAGTAGCCGCCGCGCGGATCGAAGACGGCCTTGAGCTCGTCGACCAGGAAATTCACATCCCCCCCCTTCCGGAATACCGCTGACATGATCCGCGTCAGGGCGACGATCCATTGGTAATGATCGAGGTTCTTGGAATTGATGAAGATCTCGAACGGCCTGCGCTTCTCGTGCTTCGTCCCCTCATTCAACACGATGTCGTTGATCGTCACATACATCGCGTGATCGGAAACGGGCGTCTTGACCTTGTAGGTTGAGCCGATGAGAACCTCGGGTCGCTCGAGCTTCTCGTGCATCCGGATGACCTTAGCTCCTTCAGGCTGAGACTCCTCGACATCCTCGGGCGGCTCGCCATCCGGCTGCTCAGCCGTGTTCAGCGCTACGTCGTAAGCGACAATTTTCCTCTCCACTTTGATGCGTGTCATTTTTCTAGTCTCTTGCTGGCTTCATTCGTTGTGGCGCTCGTCGCGTCACGTCCTGGATAACTACCTTCAGTCGTTTCAGCCAACGAGATGAGTCACTATGCGTCTGCCACAACACAGGCTTGTCACGGCGGGCCTCTTTATAAGGCCTATGACGAATCGATTTCACGTTCCCTACAATTTCCCGTAATAACCTTCTTTTAACGCATCGAAGAGATTCGCAGCGCTGTGAATTTCTCCGTCATAATCGATCTCGTCATCCCCTTTCGCCTCCACGACACTGCCATCGTCTAGGGTGAACCGATAGGTTGTGTTCTTCAGATCTTTTTCCTTCACCAATACGCCTTGGAACGCTTCCGGATTAAAGCGGAACGTCGTACAGCCCTTCAGCCCTTTCTCATGTGCGTAGAGATAGACGTCCTTGAAGTCCTTATACGCATAGTCCGTCGGCACATTCGCCGTTTTGGAGATCGATGAATCGATCCAGGTCTGTGCTGCCGCCTGAATATCCACGTGTTCCTGCGGAGAAATGTCCTCGGAACTCACGAAATAATCGGGTAGTGCCTTCGGCCCATCCTCAGCATCCGGAGTCGCTTCGGGCGCGATAAGATGCCGGTACGCCAGGAGCTCGAAAGAAAACACGTCGACTTTCTCTTTGGTTTTCCTGCCTTCCTGTATGACATTTCGGAAGTAATGGTGGGCGAAGGACGGCTCAATACCGTTGCTGGCATTGTTCGCCAGCGATAAGGCAATCGTCCCGGTCGGTGCGATCGAGCTGTGGTGAGTGAACCGTGCGCCCTCCTTCGCGAGCTTCTCGACCAGTTCCGGGGCTGCCTCTGCGAGCTTTTGCATGTAGCGGCTGTATTTCGCATGCAGCAGTCGTCCGGGGATGCTGTCCCCGACCTTCCAACCATCTCGCATTATCTCGGGCCGCTTTCGCAACATCTCGTCGCTGATGATGAACTCTTCATCGAGTATCGGCGCGGCGCCTTTCTCGCGAGCAAGCTCCAGACCCATCTCCCATCCGGCAAGCGCGAGTTCGCGAGATACGTCCGACGTAAATTGCACGGACTCCGGTGCGCCGTAGCGCATGCCTAGCAGAGTGATCGCCGAGCCCAGCCCCAGAAAACCCATGCCGTGACGGCGCTTGCGAACGATCTCGTCGCGCTGCGCCTGCAAGGGCAAGCCATTCACCTCGACGACGTTGTCGAGCATTCGCGTAAAGACACGAACGACCTCGCGGAACTCATCCCAATCGAAACGGGCGTGCTCGGTGAATGGATCGAGCACGAATTTGGTCAGATTGACCGACCCCAGCAGGCAAGAGCCGTAGGCGGGCAACGGCTGTTCGCCGCACGGGTTCGTGGCGCGAATATTCTCACACCACCAGTTGTTGTTGAGTTCGTTGACCCGGTCGATCAGTACGAATCCTGGCTCGGCAAAGTCGTAGGTCGATGACATGATGACGTCCCACACTCGCTGCGCGGGTATCTCCCGAGCGATACGACAGGCGACGAGGCCGTCGGAATTGCAGACATACTCGCTGGCCGTCGGCCACTCGCGCCATACGACCTGCCGGGGATCGTCCAGATCGATGCCGTCTTCCTCCGCCTCGCGCTCTGTGAGCGGAAACGCGAACGCCCAGGAGCGATTTTCCTTGACCGCCTGCATGAATTCTTCTGTGATCAACAACGATAAATTGAACTGCCGCAGTCGACCGTTCTCACGCTTGGCGCGGATGAATTCCATGGCATCCGGATGACCGATATTGAATGTGCCCATCTGCGCGCCACGCCGACCCCCGGCAGAGGAGACCGTAAAGCACATCTTGTCGTAGATATCCATGAACGACAGCGGACCGGAGGTGTGGGCGCCCGCGCCCGATACATAGGCACCGCGCGGTCTCAAGGTTGAGAATTCATAACCGATTCCACACCCGGCCTTCAACGTCAGACCGGCTTCATGGACCTTATCCAGAATTTCGTGCATGGAATCTCCGATCGTGCCGGAGACCGTGCAGTTGATAGTCGAGGTCGCGGGTTTGTGCGCCTCGGCACCCGCATTGGAGATGATGCGCCCAGCCGGGATAGCCCCGCGTTGAAGCGCCCAGAGGAAGCGTTCATGCCAGAAGTCTCGCTGGTCTGGATCCTCGACGTTCGCCAGTGCGTTGGCTACGCGCTGATAGGTTCCTTGAATGTCGGCATCGATTGGGTGACCGGATTTCGTCTTGAGGCGATACTTCGTGTCCCAGATGTTCAGCGATGCTTCCTGCAGCGGTAAGTCTGCGACCTTGGAAGCGTTAAACTCCAGCGCTGTTTTCATTGTCGTGTCGTCCCCTCCCTGCTAAGTGCGAGATGCCCTCGAATTCGGCTATCCGGATCGCATCCTGAATTCTCTAAACGGCTCAAGTCTCTGCGGCGTTTTACTGCGAAACCAACCCCCCTAGGCAAGCCTCGAAACCAGCCCATTCCAGCCGTATTCAGCGAGTTTCCGCAACACAAGATGTTGTGCCGCGGAGTCCGTAGATTAGGGCGCTCCAGACCCCGTGTCAAGAGCAGATAACAAATATCACACCCCTAACTTCTCTATTAAAAATAGTCGGTTATAACGAATACCTCATTTTTATTCAAAATTATTTTTTCGCCGGCAGCCAACCCACTCTGGGGCACGGTAAGCACTATATATTGTGTCGGGTTATCCCCACCGCATCCCCCGTTTGAGCACAGGAAATCCACAGATTTCTGGACGTCACTTCGGCTCTTGAAAACGCGCGACCAAGCCCCATGTTCATGACCAGCAATCCACAATAATTTGGAGAGACTCATGAACGTAATTCGTTATAACCCTTGGGGTTTCGTCGGGCGGTTCAGCCGAGATGCCGACCGCTTCTTCGCCCATCACCTACTCCCGGCGACTGCTGAGGAGGCCGTTACCCACAACGACTGGGTGCCGGCAATAGACGTAAGGGAAGAGGAGGGCCGTTACTTGATTCGCGCGGACGTGCCCGGTGTCGAGGTCGAGGATCTCGACGTCACCATGGACCAGGGCGTGCTGACGCTGCAGGGCAAGCGTGATACCCGAGCCGCGGGACAGGACGACGGCCTCCGCCGATCGGAGCGTGTCAGCGGTCGGTTCTATCGACGCTTCAATCTGCCCGAGAGCGCTGACTCGACTGACATCAGCGCCGATTATCGGCAGGGCGTCCTCGAGATCTCGATTCCGAAACAGCCCGAGGCGCAACCGCAGCGAATCGAGATAAAAGTGAACTGAGAAACGGTAAACTAGCGTCTTAGCGTGTTAGCGTTCTGCGACCCTCTCGTGTCAGTGCGCATCTTGTATCTAGTCGCGACCTTTTAACGTCGCGCCTAGATCATACGAACGAGCTGCCACGAGTGGGGCGCGTCCGACACTCGCGGCTTCAGAGGCAGAAGGAATGAGCAACCGGCTCCGATTACGAGGAACTCGCACGAGTGGCGTCCCCATCGTGATCCTGGCGCTGAGTCTGGTCGCGGCCAGTGGGTTGATCCCGGCCACCAGCGCCGTAGGCCAGCTCTTCGGTAACTCGGAGTTCCCCACGCTGGCGCCGCTGATAGACGAAGTCGGCCCAGCCGTCGTCAACATCTCGGTCAGCGGCAGCGTCGCGATGCGCAATCCGTTATCTCAAGACCCCTTCTTCCGCCGCTTTCTCCCGCCAAACCAGCGGCGCGAATTCGAAAGTACCGGCTCCGGCGTCATCGTCGATGCCGTCGAGGGCTACATCCTCACCAATCATCATGTGGTGGAGAACGCAACCGAGATCACCGTCACCCTCATCGATAACCGGAGCCTAACGGCCACTGTCGTGGGTTCCGACCCGGGCTCTGATATTGCTGTGTTACGGGTCGAACCGGAGGGGCTGATTGAGATGCCGCTGGGCGATTCGGATCGTGTTCGCGTCGGCGATTTCGTCCTCGCGATCGGCAACCCGTTCGGCCTGCGTCACACGGTCACCTCTGGGATCGTCAGCGGATTGGGGCGCACGGGCATCAACCCGGAAGGCTATGAGGACTTCATTCAGACGGACGCGTCGATCAATCCCGGCAATTCCGGCGGCGCCCTGGTTAACCTGAACGGCGAACTGGTAGGCATCAATTCAGCAATACTTTCCGGAACCGGCGGCAATATCGGCATCGGTTTCGCGATACCGGTCAACATGGCGCGGAGCGTCATGCGCCAGATCATTGCGTTCGGTAGCGTCCGGCGAGGCCTCCTGGGCGTCAGCATCGCGACCGTCACACCTGAGATCGCCGAAGATTACGCGCTGGAGCCCGCCTCGGGCGCCCTGATCACGTTGGTCACGAACAATTCGGCGGCGGACAGAGCTGGGCTCATCATCGGGGATGTCATCATTAGTGTCGACTCGCAGGCGATCGAAGACGCCGCGGCTCTGCGCAATGCCATCGGGCTTCTTCGGCCCGGCGACAAGGTGTCGGTCGGTATTATTCGCGATGGAGCAGAAGAGACGATCACCGCCGTTCTCGATGAACTCGACGCGCCCGAAGACCCTCTGCAGCGCCTCGCGGACATCGACGCGGTCTTTGAAGGCGCCTGGATCGTGACGAATCAGGAGAGGCGCACGGACTTTAACGGCGTGGCGGGGCTACTCGTCGTACAAGTTCGATCGGGAAGCCCGGCCGCGCTGCGGGGATTGCGTGGCGACGACGTCGTCACCCACATCAATCGCCAAAGGATCAGGACCGTCACCGAGGCCATAGATATCATCGACTCCGCGCGTTCGATTATTCTGCAAGTACAGCGCGGCAGCCTCAGCGTTCTGCTAGTGATGCGCTAGTGCGGCGCCTGTAATCCGGCGGCCGCGCGCCGCGCGAGTATACTGTCCGGCCGGCCAGTCCGAAGTCACTGCATGGTTTCGAAGTCTCCGTCACGCACCGTATGCGTCCTGGGTGGTACCGGCTTCGTCGGCCGGCAGCTTATCAGCCAGCTCGTGCAGAGCGGTTACACGGTCCGCGTTCCAACACGGAATCGCGAACGCGCCCGTGAGCTTCTAGTCCTCCCCGGTGTCGAAGTCATCGCTGCCGATGTACACGATGAGGCGGTCCTGCCGCGACTCCTGGCAGGGGCTGATGCCGCGATCAATCTTGTAGGCATACTGAATGAGAAGGGTCATGACGGCAGCGGCTTCCGTAAAGTGCATGTGGATCTTGTGGAGAAATTGGTCAGAGCCTGCCACGAGAGCCGCGTGCCGCACCTTCTCCAGATGAGCGCGTTGAAGGCGAATGCCGAGAGTGGGCCCAGCCATTATCTACGCAGTAAAGGCGCCGGTGAGCGCACGCTGAAGAACCTCGCGGGCGACGAGTTACGCTACACGATCTTTCAACCGTCGGTGATCTTCGGACCGGAGGACTCTTTTATCAATCGATTCGCCGGCCTGTTACGCATCTGCCCGATTCTGCCGCTCGCCAGACCCAAAGCGCGGTTCGCACCGGTCTCCGTGGCAGATGTAGCCAGCGCGTTCTGTGCTGCGCTGGATAATCACGGCGCCTACGATCGGACCCTCCAACTGTACGGTCCGGAGGACTACTCACTGCGAGAAATCGTCGTCGAGATCGCCCGCATCTTGAACCTCAAGCGTCTGATCGTCGGTCTGCCGGACAGCCTGTCCCGCATTCAAGCGTGGTTCTTCGACTACGTCATTCCCGGGAAGATCTTTACGCTGGACAACTATCGCTCCATGGCCGTTGCCAGTGTCGGGACGGAGAACGGACTAGCCGCACTCGGAATCACGGCAACTTCCATGCGTGCCGTCGTGCCTGGCTATCTCGATCGTGGTGGCCACCATCGGCTGCTATCTAAGTTCCGACGAAAACGCAGTCGTTGACAGCGCCTCCAAGCGCGTCTCGCGAGCCTCGCGCGGCAGATCCTCGAGCAGCTCCATCTCAGCGTACAACGCTTCCAATCCGCGAGTGCGTAAATACTCCCGCAGGCTCGGCAACCAACGACTGTAGGTTACGACCGACGCCAGCTGAGCGTTATTCAGCGGCCGTGAAAACCACGCGTCGTAATCGCTAGCGCCGCCCCAATCTGCCTTGAGCATCGCGTATTCAGAAAGCAGGGCCTGAAAAGTCTCTCGTTTGGCGGCTCGCATGCGTTCCGGCGTGTTGGGGCGCCCATAGACCGTCCGCAGGCGGGCCTGATGCCTGCCGATAAGGCGGTAGAAATCTTCGCGGCGTTGCAGTCTACGCCGGTAGGCTTCGATGGCTTGGCGATCACCGTCCCGCAGCAGCCACTGCTGCGTGCCATGCTCCTCGACTGCTGTCGCGAAGGCTTCGTTGAGTTCCGTGTCCCCGTTGATATAGAAGAGCTGATGCGCCAGCTCGTGGAATAACACACCCGCGATATAGTATTCATCCCCCGTGAGCATCGTGTTGAGAATGGGATCTGAGAAATAGCCCAGCGTGGAATAAGCGCTCACGCCCGCCACGTAGGTGTCCAAACCAGCCGCACGCAGTCTTTCGGCGTAGCGCTCCGCATCCCGTTGATCAAAGTAGCCACGATACGTCACACAGCCGGCGATTGGGAAACACCAGCGTCGCGGCTCGACCGAGAACTCCTCCGCAGCGACGACGTTCCAGACGACGTAAGGGCGACCGAGGTCAGCGTAACTCCGGTAGCTGTCATTATCCGGTAGCCCCAATTCCGCGACGGCGAACTGACGCATCTGTAGCGTGCGCAGGAGCGCCTCCTTGGTGGCGGCGCTGAGCTCCGGGTCCTCCAGCACTTCCGTGATCGGCACGCGCTCACTGAGCAACTCAAGCTGTCCGGCCGCGGCCTGCCAGTAGTAAGGCAGCGCACAACCCGACACCAGGGCAGCGCTGATCAAGACCACACTGCACACGAGGAGAGCCCGCATCCACGAGACCATAGCACGCTCCAGCCCTGCGGTATGATGCCGCCATGGAGGTCTTCGAAGTTGGTGGAGCGGTTCGGGACGCGCTGCTCGGAGAGCCTGTTGCCGAGCGCGACTGGGTCGTCGTGGGAGGCAGCCCAGCGGAGCTCTTGCGACTCGGCTACCGGCAGGTCGGCAAGGATTTTCCCGTCTATCTGCACCCGAAGACCGGAGAAGAGTACGCGCTGGCACGGACCGAGCGGAAAGTGGCCCCTGGCTATCACGGGTTCAGCGTCGACGCCTCCGCCGATGTCAGTTTGGAAGAGGACCTCGGCCGGCGTGACCTGACGATCAACGCCATGGCGCGGGATTCGGCCGGCCGACTCATCGATCCCTTCGGCGGCCAGCAGGACATCGAAGCTCGGATCCTGCGTCACACCTCGGCGGCGTTCAACGAGGACCCGGTGCGAATTCTTCGCGTCGCCCGCTTCGCAGCACGCTTCAACAGACTGTCTTTTACGATTGCGCCGGAGACCATGGCGCTGATGCACGAGATGGTCCAGGCTCGCGAAGCCGATGCGCTACGACCCGAGCGAGTCTGGCAGGAGACCGAGAAGGCCCTCGCGGAGGACCGGCCAGATGTCTATTTCGAGACGCTGCGCGAGTGCGGCGCGCTGGCGGTCGTGTTTCCAGAGATCGATGCGCTTTTCGGCGTGCCCCAGCCGCCGCGCTGGCACCCGGAGATCGATACCGGCGTCCACACGATGATGTGCTTGCGTATCGCCGCGACGCTGTCGGCAGATACCGCCGTCCGATTCGCTGCGCTGACGCATGATCTAGGCAAAGCGTCGACGCCAAAATCGATCCTGCCGCGCCATACAGGTCATGAGGAACGTTCGGTGCAGGCTCTGGACGAATTGTGCGCGCGACTTCCGATTCCCCGTCGCCATAAAGAACTCGCCTGCGTCGTCGCACGCTATCATGGAGTCGTACACCGGGCAGACGAGCTTCGGCCCAGCACCGTGCTGAAGTTAATCGAAGCGGCCGATGGCATCCGCAGACCCGAGCGCTTCGAGGCGTTGCTGACGGCCTGCGAAGCCGATGCCCGCGGTCGTACCGGGCTCGAATCGTCTGACTATCCGCAACGAGCGCGCTTGCAGCGTGCGTTCAAGGCTGCCCGCGACGTCGACACGAAGCCGCTGGCCGCCACGGCGCAAGGTCCTGAGCTCGGCAAAGCGATCCGCCACGAACGACTGGCAGCGATCAGTGCGGCCTTAAACGAGTAGATGCACCTAGAAGACCCTACGTGTCGTCGGGCGTCGCCTCCTGTGCGTACCCGAGCGAGCCGGCCCCGATGAGCAAACAGAGTCCGACAACCGAACTAAAACAGCGCATAAGCGATGACCCCGGCCAGAAGAACACGATAGACAGCAAAAACCAGCATGCCCAGGCGCTCAATTAGACGTAGAAACACCGCAACGACAAGGAACGCCGTCACGCCGGCGATCGCGGCAGCCGCCGCCAGGGTCGCCCAGGGCACGGGCGCCGGCACCGATGCGAACTCAACAACTTCCCACGAGCCCGCGGCGGCGATGGCCGGGACGGCCAGGAGGAACGAGAACCGGGCGGCCGCGGCGCGATTCAGCCCAAGGGCCAAACCCATCGTCATCGTAATCCCCGAACGAGACGTGCCCGGGATCAGTGCCAGCGCCTGGCTGAGACCGATCAGCAGCGCCTGATCCCAACCGAGGTCGTGCTCGTCGCGGCCGCGGCGCCCATAGCGATCCGCGAGCCACAGCAGCACGCCGAAACCCGCTGTCGTCCCGGCGATCAGCGCGGGCGACCGAAGTGTGCCAGCGACGTAGTCGCCGAACGCCAGGCCTGCCAAGCCGAGAGGAACCGTGGCAACGATGATGGACCAGGCGAGCTTGAACTCACGACGGTCCGTGTGGAACAGCGCCCAACCCAGATCGACGATCTCGCGACGAAAGTAGATGACGATCGCGCCGAGCGTGCCGACGTGCACCGCGATGTCGAAGCCGAGGCCTTGATCGGGCCAACCGAGTAGCGCGGGGACGACTATCAGGTGACCGGAGCTTGAGATTGGCAGGAATTCGACCAGCCCCTGCAACACGGCCAACACGAACACTTGAACTGGATCCACTGGCACCCTTGCTGCAGGACGACAACCCCGCGGATGGTAGCAGCTACAACGGGGACAGGTGCTGAGTCACAGCCGGTCACGAAAGTCTCTGCCGGGCAGTGTTCGACTGATGCCGCACGTCAACAGCAGGACCTTGAAACGCTCGCCCATCTCGCCCGGCAGTACCAGGGTCTTAAAGGCCTGAGCCTGCTCCGCGTTCACGCGCCCGCTCGAGCGTTGCAAAAAATCTGTCGCGCCGCCCTCGAGCAGAAAGTGGCCCTGGGTCGTAAAGCCCGCAATGACAAGCCCGGCATCGGTCGCCGCTTGTGCGCAAGCGCTGAAGTCGACCCACGCGCTGATGTCCTGCAGACCCGGGAACAAGAAGGGATCGGTGTGGGCCCGGTGACGGTAGTGGCAAACCAGCGTGCCCTCGAATCGTGACAGGTGGTAGTACTCATGCCTCACGAGCCCGTAGTCGACGACTAAGAGCGCACCCCGAGCCAGGCAGTCCGAGAGGCTCGCGATCCACGGCGACAGACTACGCGAGAGTTCCGAACGGAACCCCTCCGGCAGGACGTAGCCGAGTCGGGCTTCCAGCGCCTCCACCTCAGCGCCTAACTCGGGGTCAGCCGGTCCTTCCGCCCAGACGAAGGCACCCCGTTCAAGCCCTACGCCCAACGATCTCGCGTGACCGGCGCGTTTGACGAACCGGGTCACGGGAAACGCGTCGAGCACTTCGTTCGCTAGAATCACTCCCTCGAACGGGTCGACCGGCAACTGCGCCAACCAGCGGACCCGATCCCCAACAGAGGCCAGCCGCAAGCGCTGGCGTTGTGCGAGGTCGGCGCTGGGTTCGAGGATCTGGTACTCGAGACGGCGTGAGACGTCGTCGTCGAGCGCCGCCAGGATGCACTCAGCCAGACGCCCGGTGCCCGCGCCGAGCTCCAGGATGATCGGGGCGTTCGCTGCCTCGAGAACCGGTTGGATTTCACGCGCCAGAACCTGCCCGAATACCGGGGACAGCTCAGGCGCCGTCACGAAGTCACCCGCCGCACCGAGTTTGGTGCTACCGCCGCTGTAATAGCCCAGACCCGGCTCGTAGAGGGCCCGCTGCATGTAGCGTTCGAAGCTCATCCACCCGTCTGCCGCGTCCAGTTCCTCGCGAATCCGCTCGGCGAGTTGGTGACTAACGGCGAGGGCCTGTGCGTCGGGCTCGGGAATGCGTGCGGCCATCGAATTCAGCCCCGAGGGCCAGTGGGAAACGCGGATAGTGTAACCTTACGGCCCGTGGTCACGTGGCGGAATAACGGTGGTCGATTCCGATAAAGGCGATTCTCTCGCTGGGCGCTGGGCGCTGGTCACCGGCGCCAGCCGGCGCATCGGCGCGGCCATCGTCGAGGGCCTGCACGCGGCGGGGGCCAATGTCGTGGTCCACTATCGCCAGTCCGGCGAGGCCGCGCAGGCGCTCGTGGGAACACTCAACGCCTCGCGACCCGACTCGGCTCTCGCGATGCAAGCGGACCTGGGAGATAGCGCCGCCCCGCGGAAGTTGCTGGCCGACGTGATAGCTCAAACGGGGCGGCTGGACGTCCTCGTCAACAACGCCGCGAGTTTCTATCCGACGCCGCTGGGATCGATCACCGAAGACCAGTGGGATGACCTGCTCGGCAGCAATCTCAAAGCCCCGCTTTTCCTCTGCCAGGCCGCACTTCCGCACTTACGGGAGTCCCGAGGCGTCATCATCAACATCGTCGACATCCATTCTCAACGACCACTGAAGAATCACCCGGTGTACGGCGCGGCGAAAGCCGGGCTGGCGATGTTGACTCGTTCGCTCGCGAAGGACCTCGGGCCCGACGTTCGCGTCAACGGGGTCTCACCGGGAGCGATCCTGTGGCCGGAGTCCGGGATGTCTGAGCGGATTCAGAATAATATCATCGGCAAGACGGCCTTGAAACGGGCAGGCGAACCGGAGGACATCGCCGGGGCCGTGCTATTTTTGGTCAGGGATGCGCCTTACGTCACGGGACAGATTCTTGCCGTCGATGGCGGCCGCAGCACGGGCTGGTGAACAACGGTCAATAGGCCCCCAGCAGCCGCTGCGCGGCCTCGGCCTCTGGGCCTAACGGTATGTCCTGATGTTGGGCCGCCGGCGCGGAGAGCGTCGACCGAAACACGACCGATCCGCAACTCCCGGTCTCGATAAACTCCAACGCCGTGGCCAGAGACGGCTCGGCCGGATCGCCCAACGTGAACTGCAGTCCGTCCGTCGCGCCACAAGTCACGCCCAAACCGTCAAAATATTGCCCTTCGTTCAGTGAGTTGACCGTCTCGAAGGTCACCGGCCGGAGCAAGAGCTCGTCATCGCAAAACGGGAATCCGGACTGGCCCACGGGCTTACCGAACGTGACGCTGCCCACAAGCGTCACCACGGTATGCGGCGATAACGCGTTGATCACGAGTTCGCTGGCAGACGCCGAACTGCCGGTCGTGATGAAGACGACCTGTCGCAGCAGCGTCAGCGAGCCCGGGCGATGCTGGAATCGCTCGATACTATTGAACGCGCTCTTGGCGCTGTTGAACAGCGTCTCCGATAAGACTCGGCCTTCGGCGATGGCCCCGCCGATCAGATCGGCGAGCCGTTCCGCGGTGGACACCAGGCCACCGCCGTTATAGCGCAGGTCGACCACGAGCGCGCTCACGTTCTGCGACTCGAATTCCGCGAACGCCAGATCGAGTTCGTCGTCAGCCGTCGAGATGAAGGTGCGGAAATCCACATACCCGACCTGGACCCCGGCGATATCGAAGATCGCAGTCGACGGAACCGGATCGATGGTGACCAACGCCTTGGCGACCGCTACCTCGAATTCACCGCCGCCCGAATCGCGCAGCCGAAAAGTACGCGTGACACCCACGTCGCCGGTACCTAACGCCGCGCTCAAACCTTCGGCCTGACCGATCTCGGCGATCGTGCGGCCATTGATAGTGACAATTCTCTGACCTCTGGCGAAACCGGCCGCGGCGGCCGGGGACCCGGGGAATACCTGCGTCAGCCGCAGGTCCGCATCGAGCGGCGAGTCCACGAACTTGGAGCCGAAGCCGAAGCCGACGAACTGACCCTCGCCGAAGAACTGACTATCGGCCAACGGCGTCGTAATGAAACTGAATCCCCGATCGAATTGATTCGGCCGATAACGCAGGAACGCCAGTAAATCTTCCGCCGTCGGGAATGTGTTTAGATCCAGCCCGGTATATTTCTGTTGCTGCTCGAGTTCATCATTGAAAAAATACCACTCGAGCATGATGTCGCGAATTTCCTGCCGTTGACGCTGGACGTCAGCCGAGCAGGACAGAGCGATGTTACGGCTCGTGAGTCCTTCGCCGCCGCCTCCACAGCCGGCGGCCGCACAGCCCGCGAGCAAGGTCCAGATAATTCGCTGCCGCCATCGTGTCCGCACTTAGCCGTCCTCAGCCATGCCGAGTCGTTGCCGTCCGTCGGTCGTGGCCGCCTGCAGCGGTCCGAGATTCGTGAGTGGCGGATTCGTGCGCGCCATCTCCTGCCAACTCTCGGCTACTGTGATGCCGGTGATTGGATGGACCAGGCTCGGCGCAAGTTCCGCAAGCGGACAGAGCACGAACGAATACTTCAACACGTCCGCATGTGGCAGCTTTAGTGGCGCCTCGATCAGCGATCCGTACAACAGCAGGTCGAGATCGAGAATCCTCGGCCCTGGGCCCAAGCCCGCTCGCACCCGGCCCGCCCGCCGCTCAATCCCGTTCAAGATGTCTTTGAGCGCACGCGGCCCGGCCTCACTCTGCAACCGCAGGACGAGATTCAGAAAATCGTCGCCAGCGAAGTCGACCGCCGGGTTTCGATACGTGCTCGACAGCTCGACGGCACCGACGCGGTCCTGAAGCGCCTCGACGGCATTCGCAAGGTGCCGCTCCGCGTCGATATTGCTACCGAGGCCGACATACGCATCAGTCACCGTAGTCGTCCGCGGTACGCTCGATGGTGACACCCACGACCTCGGACCCGGTGATCGCCCCGGGTTTCCCTACCGATAACTTCACCCAGGGAACACCGAATTCACGGATCACGATTCCGGCAGCGGCCTCCGCGAGCGACTCGATCAGCTGGAACTCCGACGCGCCGACGAAGTCGACGAGTCTCTTCGCAAGGTTTTTATAGTTGAGCGTATCGTCCACGGAATCAGTGAGCGAAGCGATTTTGGCGTCGGTCGCCAATTCCAGATCGATACTGACAGTCTGCTTGACCCGTCTCTCCCACTCCCAGATACCGATCGTTGCCTCGATCTCCAACCGGCGAAGGAAAATCTTGTCCAACTCGATCCTTAGAAGCCCGGAGCGAGCTCATCCAGCGGCCATCGGGGCCTTGCGAGGATGCGTGACGCTCCCGGCTCGACGGTACCGTGGCGGCACCATCCCGCGTAGGCGATCATGGCGCCGTTGTCGGTGCAATACGCCGGCCTCGGGTAGTAGACGCGAAAGCCCCGCTGCGTGCCGACAGCTCGTAGCCGTTGTCGCAGTTCCTTGTTAGCGCCGACACCACCGGCGACCACAAGGCGGTCGAGGCCGGTCGTCGCCATCGCCTGCATTGACTTATGCACGAGCGTATCGACGACGGCCGCCTGGAAGGATGCCGCAATATTGGCGTGCAGCGAACCATCCATCACGCTCGCAGCGGTTCTAGCCGTCTCGCTCTCAAGCTTCAAGCGAACGGCCGTCTTCAGACCGCTGAAACTGAAATCCAGCCCGCGGTTTTTCATCGGCCGCGGGAAATCGAACGCTTTAGGATCGCCTGCGGCGGCGAGTTCCTCGAGCGCCGGTCCACCGGGATAAGGCAGCGACAGCAGCCGCGCCACTTTGTCGAAGGCCTCACCGGCGGCGTCATCCAACGTATTGCCGACCGTGCGATAGGCGCCGAGGCCTTGCACGTGCACGAGGAGCGTATGCCCGCCGGAAACGAGCAGCGCGAGGAACGGAAAATCGGGCGGATCTTCCTCCAGCCTGGCCACGAGCAGGTGCGCCTCCAGGTGGTGGATCGGTATCGCCGGAATCCCCAGCCCGAATGCCAACGAAGCCGCAAGAGAACCGCCCACCATCAGCGCGCCGACGAGTCCGGGACCGGCCGTATACGCGATCGCATCGAGGTCCTGGAGCGTCAATCCCGCATCGGCGACAACCTGACACAACAGCGGCGCTGATCTGGCGATGTGATCGCGAGAAGCGAGTTCGGGTACGACACCACCGAAGCGCGCATGGGTATCAACCTGGCTGAACAGAGCCTCGCCGATCAGCCCCTCGACAGAGTCGTAGATAGCGATGCCGGTTTCGTCGCAGCTGGTCTCTATCCCCAGTATCTTCAACGCTGCCACCCTCGCGGAATCTTTACACGAGCCCATCCTAAGGGATATCATCGATCGATTCAGCGCCGGCGTCAGCCGGCCTATTTTTCTGCCCTCCGGAACAGCAGATGCCAGGCGTTCGTATAAGAGAAAGTGAGCACTTCGATGCCGCCCTGCGGCGCTTCAAGCGCGCGTGCGAGAAGGCGGGCGTACTCACCGAACTGCGTCGACGCACGTATTACGAGAAGCCTACCCAGGAGCGAAAACGCAAGAGAGCCGCCGCCGTCAAACGACACATGAAACGGCAGGCGCGACTGATCATGCGGCGCACACGCATGTACTAAGCTTCTCGGGCAGCAGGCTATGCCGCCCAGCACCACGCCCGAAGACCGCCTCGTGCCACTGTTATGCTAGGAATTCTCTGACGTAACTCGCAGAACGAACGTGGCCTCAGGAAACTCCAGTAACGGGCGAATTCCACAACCGTTTATCGATGGGCTGATCGCCCGCGCCGATATCGTCGAGGTCGTCGGCAGCCGTGTGACACTGAAGAAAGCGGGCCGGGAATACAAAGCCGTCTGTCCGTTCCACGACGAAAAGACGCCATCGTTTACCGTCAGCCCGACGAAGGGCTTCTATCACTGTTTCGGCTGTGGTGCTCACGGGACCGCCATCGGCTTCCTGATGAACTATGAGAATCTCGGTTTCGTTGAAGCCGTCGAGGCGCTCGCGGAGATGCTCGGGCTTGAGGTTCCCACTACCGGGGAAGATCGGCACCCGGGCCGAGACGAGGCGCTCTACGGCATACTCGCAGAAGCAGACCAAATCTACCGCAGTGCCCTGCGGCAGAACTCAGCGGCGATCGATTACTTGAAGCGGCGTGGTATCGACGGCGAAACGGCCGGGCGTTTCGCGATGGGCTTCGCGGCCGATGCGTGGGACACGATTCTGCAGGCGCTAGGCACCAGCGAAACGCGGATCACACAACTTCGCGACGCGGGGCTCGTGACCCGCAACGATCAGGGCCGCCAGTATGATCGCTTCAGAGACCGCATCATGTTCCCGATTCGCGATCCGCGCGGCCGTGTGATCGGCTTCGGTGGACGCGTGCTGGGCAACGGTGAACCCAAATACCTGAACTCCCCCGAGACGCCTGTATTCCACAAGGGACAAGCACTCTATGGCCTGTACGAAGCCCGGCAGACTCAGGGACGAGCGGCCGAGATTCTCGTCGTGGAAGGCTATCTGGATGTCGCGAGCCTCGCCCAGCATGGGATCGAACCGGCCGTCGCGACGCTCGGAACCGCAACGACCGCGGAACACATCCGCCGGCTGACGCGACTCACCGACCGGGTCATTTTCTGTTTCGATGGTGATCGTGCCGGACGCGCGGCCGCGTGGCGAGCGCTCGAGATCGCATTACCGCATGCCGGCGGAACCGTCGAACTGAAGTTCCTGCTGCCACCGGAAGGCCACGATCCCGACTCGCTGGTTCGCGAGCAGGGGGCGGAGGCATTTCGGGCGCTGGTGGCGACCGCGAAACCGCTGTCCGAATTCCTGCTCGAAGAACTCCAAAGCAAGGTCGACCTCGCGAGTACCGATGGACGGTCCCGCCTGACGGCCCTGGTACGACCGCTCCTGACGCGCCTGCCGGTAGGCGTCTACCGTGAACTCCTGCTCGAGCGACTCGCAGACCTTGTTGGCCTGGCACCGGAACGGCTCGACGCCTTGCTCGCTAGACCAAACGAAGGCACTAACCTGATACGCCGGCCCGAAGCTACGGAACAGCGCAGTGCGCTCGTCAGGAAGGCCATCACGCTGATCTTGCACCACCCCGCCGCCGCGCTCGAACTCGAGGACGTGGCGGATCTGGGTTATCTGCACCTGCCCGGTGTCGAACTTCTGCAACGCCTTCTGGAGGTCGTGCGGGAACATCCGCAGATTAATGCGGCCGGACTTGAGGAGCGGTTCCGGCATGATCCTGAAGGCCGCTTCCTGGAGCGCCTGGTAGGCCAGCCGCTCCTGGATGACGAGGACGCGGCACCACAAGTGCTAAAGGATAACGTGGCTCGGCTGGTCGAGCGGGGATTGAAAGAGCGGCTGCACTCGCTGACCCGCCGAGGCGATACGCTAAGCGACTCGCAGCGAGCGGAAATGGCCGAGATCGGTGCCCGCCTGACAGCTGCCCAGCACGCACACAGGGCCGGCTGAGGCCCCCGTCTGGGCCCGCCGATGACGACCAGTGGGCTGGCGGAAGATCCCTTATTCAGATAAACTAGATCGTTTGCATTGCGCCGTCGAACGCGGCAAGGATGTCCCGGATCGATGGATAGGCCCGCGAAAACCCCGGCCAAGCCCGAGCCTAAGGAAGAAGAGCGTCAATCTCAGCTCCAGGTTCTCATAGCCAAAGGCAAAGAGCAGGGCTACCTGACCTACGCCGAGGTCAACGACCACCTCCCGAGCGATATCGTCGATCCGGAACAGATCGAAGATATCGTCAACATGATCAACGACATGGGCATCACGGTGCATGATAAGGCGCCGGATGCCGAGGAGTCCCTACTCCTGTCCGATGCAGCCGTATCCACCGTCGACGATGCGGGCGACGAGGCCGTTGCCGCACTCGCGACCGTCGATAGCGAGTTCGGTCGCACGACGGATCCCGTGCGAATGTATATGCGCGAGATGGGCACGGTCGAGCTACTGACCCGGCAGGGCGAGATTCGCATCGCCAAGCGAATCGAGGAAGGTCTCAACCAGGTGCGCACGGCGCTCGTACAGTTTCCGCCGACGATCGGGCTGCTTCATGATACCTATACCCTCGTGACCGAGGGCGAGACGCGCCTGCAAGACGTGATCGTGAACTTCATCGATCCCAACGAGGGGATCGCCGACCCGAACGCCAAGCCGGCGGCGACAGACGACTCGGACGATGACCCGGTCGACACGGGTCCTGATCCGCGGGAAGTCACTAGGCGTATGAAAAAAATCCGCCGGTTTTACAAACGCTACATGGACGGGCTGGAGAAACGTGGAATCGGCCACGCCACGACACAGAAGAATCTCAGATCCCTGACCAATGAGTTCATGGAAATCAAACTCGCGCCGAAACTATTCGAACTGATGGTCGCGCAACTCGCAGACACCATTAACAGCGTCAGAGGCCAGGAACGGCAAATCTTGTCATTCTGTGTTGGGTCGGCCGGGATGCCGCGCAAAGATTTTATCGCCAGCTTCCCGACGAACGAGACTAACCTGAACTGGGTAGACAAACATATTCGTGCAAAGCGAAAACACTCGTCCCAACTCGCCAAGCTCAAGGTCGATATTCTGCGCTGTCAGAAACGTCTCGACAGACTGGAGACGGGCACGTTCCTTTCCATCGCCGAGATCAAAAACATCAATCGGGAAATTTCGATGGGCAAGGCCAAGGCGCGGCGCGCCAAGAAAGAGATGGTGGAAGCCAACCTGCGCCTCGTGATATCCATCGCCAAGAAGTATACGAATCGCGGACTACAGTTTCTCGACCTCATACAAGAGGGCAACATCGGCTTGATGAAAGCCGTCGATAAGTTCGAGTATCGGCGCGGCTATAAATTTTCGACCTATGCGACCTGGTGGATCCGGCAGGCGATCACGCGCTCTATCGCGGACCAGGCACGAACGATTCGCATCCCCGTGCACATGATCGAAACGATCAATAAGCTCAATCGGATCTCCCGCCAGCTGCTCCAGGAGATGGGGCGCGAACCCACGCCCGATGAGTTGGCCGAGCGCATGGAGATGCCCGAGGACAAAGTCAGGAAAGTGCTCAAGATCGCCAAAGAACCGATTTCTATGGAGACGCCCATCGGCGACGACGAAGACTCGCATCTCGGCGATTTCATCGAGGACGCCGAAGTCTCCTCTCCGGTGGACTCCGCGACCTCCGAGGGGCTCAAGGAAACCACGCACGCAGTCTTGGCCGGCCTGACGCCTCGCGAAGCGAAAGTACTGCGGATGCGTTTCGGGATCGACATGAACACTGACCATACCCTCGAGGAAGTCGGTAAGCAGTTCGATGTCACCCGTGAGCGAATCCGACAAATCGAGGCCAAAGCGTTGCGCAAGCTGCGTCATCCCTCGCGCTCGGACCACTTGCGCAGCTTCCTGATCGAAGACTGAGCACGGCAACCGCCTGCGGGCTATGCCGCCCGATCGGCCCCGCGCGCCGGGTCCGGATAGAGTTCGTCCAGCGGAACCGATCTGCCCGACGCCGTGACGAGACGGCAGTGCATGCGCTGCAGCGCCCGCGGTTCCTCGACGCCGCAGGAATGCGCAATGATCCCGATCTCCTTGACCATCCGCTGTGCATACTGGCGCACCCGAACGGCTTTGTTGGCCGGGTCCAGACCCTTCTGCAAACGCTTGTTATGGGTCGTGATACCGGTCGGACATGTATTGCGGTTGCACTGTAGCGCCTGAATACAGCCGAGCGCGAACATGAACCCCCGCGCCGAAACGACGAAGTCGGTACCGATACAGAACGCCCAGGCCGCTTCAGCCGGTGTGATCATCTTGCCGCTCGCGATCACCCGGATGCGCTCGCGCAACCCGTGCTCGGTGAGTTTGTCCACGACCAGGGGCAGGCTCTCCCGTATCGGCAGGCCGACGTTGTCCATCAGCGCCATCGGTGCCGCCCCCGATCCGCCATCGCCGCTATCCACGGTGATGAAGTCGGGCGCGCTGCCGACACCTCTGCGGCGAACTTCCTCGAACAGCTCGTCCAACCAGCCGTAGGCGCCGATGACCGCCTTGAATCCGGTGGGCTTCCCGGTGACGCGCCGAATGCGCTCGATCAGATCGAGCAGCGACGCGGCGCTATCGACGTCGAGGTGGCGGTTTGGACTCAGTGAGTCCTGACCTGCGGGAATACCTCTGAGCGCGGCGATCTCCGCCGTGACCTTGCCGCCCGGCAGAATGCCCCCTTTACCGGGCTTGGCTCCCTGGCTGAGCTTGAGTTCGAACATTTTGACTTGATCATGCGCAGCGATGGCACGAAGTTTGTCATCCGCAAGCTCGCCGTGTTCATCCCGCACACCGTACTTGGCGGTGCCGATCTGCAACACGATATCCGCGCCACCCTCGAGGTGATAAGACGACAGCCCACCCTCGCCGGTATTCATCCAGATACCCGCGTCGCGAGCACCGGCCGATAGCGCCATAACCGCCGGTCGGGAGATTGCCCCGAAACTCATACCCGAGATATTGAATATCGCGGCGGTGGTATAGGGATGAGCACACTGTGGGCCCAGCGTGATCGGGCGAGGCTCCGCCACATCCCGTTCGAGGACGGGATAGGGACAGTTCACGAAGATCGGCGTACCGACCGGTCTCAAGTCACGCGTCGAGCCAAACGCGACGGTACTATCGGCGCCCTCGGCAGCACGATTGACCCAGGTTCGCTCGGCACGATTGAACGGTAACTCTTCGCGATCCATCGCGAAGAAGTACTGGCGAAAAAACTCGCCGAGCCGCTCGAACAGATAGCGGAAGCGCCCGATAACGGGAAAGTTCCTACGGACCGCGTTCTTCGTTTGCGTGACATCCCGGACAAACAGGATCGCCACGATCAAGAAACCGATGCCGATGACGAAGATAAACGTGTAGGCCAGGAAGCCGACGACCTGAATCGTCTGGTCGATCATTTGGGCAGCGCTCCTATCGATTCGCGTTCGAGGAACTGACGATACGAATTGTCGCATAGGGGCAACTCGACCGTGGTGCGCCGATCGGTGCGCTACGGTGGTAACATAGCTGCGCCTGGGCCCGTAGCTCAGTTGGTTAGAGCAGGGGACTCATCAAGCATGGTGCCTTCGCACCGAAAGGCGCGAAGTGGACGGGATGAATTCAGGGAACCCGTAGCAGCTTATCTGCCGGCAACCCTGAGCCAAGCCGACGGTACACCGTCGGAAGGTGCAGAGACTACCTGAGAGCTCCAGTGCTCTTAATAACAGGCTAGAGCGTCCCGCACCCTAACAAGGCAACTTGAGGGTGAAGAGATAGTCCACTCCCGTCAGAAACGGCGGGACTAAGTGAATCCCTTGGTCGTAGGTTCGAGTCCTACCGGGCCCACCAGGCACCACCCGGCAGCCTTGATCGGACGATCGCGACATGAACGCGAGGTGGGCACTGGATGACGAAGCACGTCCATCGCTTTCTGCTCGGCACGGCGGCGCTCGCTCTATTGGTCGCGACCTTGCTGGGCGCGTATGGCACCCACGGCCTACGGGATACCCTGACCGCGGCCGCATGGGACGCTTACGAGACCGCGATCGCGTATCAGTTCTATCACGGCCTCGGGCTGATCGGGACAACGCTCGTGGCGCAGCGATATCCCGGCTCGAGACTGATCGCGCTCTCCGGCTGGCTGCTGTTGGCCGGGATGATCCTATTTTGCGGCAGTATCTACGCGACGACGTTTGGCGCCCCGCCCGCCATCGGTTCGCTCGCCCCGCTGGGGGGGATGGCGTTCATGCTGGGCTGGTTAGCGCTGGGCGTCGGGCTTGCCCGTACACGCGCCTAGCGACTCCGGACCCGCGCCATGATCAGGATTTGTGCGGCACGATGCGGGCCAAGCAGATTCGCTCACAGAGTTCCGGGAAGCTGATACCGACCGCGGCAGCCGATCGCGGCAACAGGCTGCCGGCCGTCAGTCCCGGCAGCGTATTAACCTCCAGGCACCACAAGCCGCCATCGGGATCCCGGCGAAAGTCCACGCGGCTGTAGCCGGCGAGCTTCAGTGCCCGATGAGCCGTCAGGGCGAACGCCTGGACACGTTTGCCGTCGCTGTCACTGAGATCGGCCGGAAAGATTTCCTCGGCCGCTTCGGCCTGGTACTTGGCGGTGTAGTCGAAGATGCCCCCTGCCGCCGGGATGATCTCACCGACCGCCAGTGCGGTGTCATCGAGAATACCGACCGTTAGTTCGCGACCGGGGATATATTGCTCCAACATGACCTGACCGCCGAAACCGGCAGCGAGATCGATCGCATCCGCGAGCGTCGCCGGATCGGTAACAAGACTGAGTCCGACGGTCGAACCCTGGCCGTTCGGCTTGACGATGACCGGGTAACCGAGTTGTTCATCGATAGCCTCGAGCGTCGCCGGCGCCATTAACCAGCGCGGTGTCGGCACACCCGCTGTAACGAACAAGCGCTTGGCGACATCCTTATCCATGGCGAGCGCGCTGCCCAATGCATCGCTGCCCGTATAGGGCACGCCGACCAACTCTAACAGCCCCTGGATCGTGCCGTCCTCACCGATCCCGCCGTGCATCGCAACAAAGATCAAATCCAGATCTTTGCAACTGGCGTTGGCCACAATCGCAGGCAGCCTGGGTTCGGATGCCTGCGCTTCTCCAGGCGGCACGCGGTCGATGTGCTCGCTCAGTACCTGCTGCTCGTGTTCGGGCAGCAACACGCCCAGGCTGGCCTCCACTGCGATGACCTCGTGCCCCGCCTCGCGAAGCACGCCAATGACCTGTGAGCCACTGGCGACCGACACATCGCGCTCGGTGCTGGTTCCGCCGAATAGCACGGCAATCTTCACAGACCCCTCCGTTGATTGGCTGGCGAGGGATTGTACCGGTGAGGGCGCACTTGCGCACGGCGTCAAAGGTCGGCACATTGGGGCCGTTTTTTGGCGAAACAACCCGTCTATGGCACTCGACACTCGTCGGATCTGGAATCTCGGTGGCAACGACTGATCAGCGTTCGGCCGCGAAGGCGATCCTCTACGCCTTCGTCGCAAATTTCGCAATCGCCTTGGCCAAGACCTGGGCGGCGCTTGTGACCGGCTCGGGCAGTCTGCTCGCCGAAGCGATTCATTCCTACGCCGACAGCGGCAATCAAGTTCTGCTATTCGTCGGCATGCGCCAGGCACTGAAGCCCGCCGATCGTGAGCACCCGCTGGGGTACGGCAAGCTGACTTATTTCTGGGCGTTCATCGTCGCGTTGTTGCTGTTCAGCGTCGGCGGACTGTTCTCGATCTATGAAGGCGTGCACAAGCTGCAGCACCCGGAGCCGCTGAACGCGGCATGGATCGGGCTGTTAGTGCTGGCCGTTGCCATCGTGCTCGAGACATTCAGTCTGCTCGGCTGCCTGCGAGAGATCGGTAAAATCCGTGGCGCCAAGTCCTTGAGGACTTGGCTTGTTCATACGCGGAACGCGGAGCTGGTCGTGGTCCTCGGGGAAGACGTCGCGGCCATCGCCGGCCTACTGTTGGCGTTTGTCTGCCTCGGACTGTCGGTCATGACTGGCGAACCGACCTTCGATGCGCTCGGCTCGATCGCCATCGGCATCGTCCTCATGACGGTCTCCATTTTCATCGCATGGAGAATCCGCTCGCTGCTGGTCGGACGATCCGCGGAGCCGGACCTCGTCGCCTTGATCGATGAGATCATCGCCGCCGATCCGGCGATCGAGCAGCTACTGAACAGCATCACGATGCAGTTTGGCCCCGATGTGATGCTCGCCGCGAAGGTCCGCTTCGACTCCGACCTGACCGTGAACGAGGCGGTCGCACGCATCAACGCGTTGGAGGTTCGCATCAAGCAGCACGCGCCTGAAGTTCGCTGGTGCTTTATCGAGCCGGACGTAACGGACTGAGCGCGGCGAGCGCTGGGGCAACAGGCGAACTCAGCCCAGCCCGGTCTTCCAGACCCTGCCGCTACGTGTGATGGGCGTACCGAGTAGTTTCTCCGCTCTAGATCGCCGGGCCCGATCGACGTCGGCGAGCCACTCCACCCGGCCCGCCGTCAGGCTCGCGATGGGGATGCCATCGAGGTAGGCGACGCGGTGATTGTGTACGGCCGCGACCCGGCCGCCCGGGCTTAGCACCCCCACCAGATTGAGCGGATCCGCTGCACAGAGCACGATCCAGTCGCCGCGACGGTCGTTCCGCCGGGTATCGCGCAGCGACTTCACGGCCTCGAGCAACGCGAATTGCTCGCCGCCGAGCGCATCGACGAAGCGGCCGCCACGTATCTCGCCACGCGCTTCCAAGCGTCTGAACACGGCCAGCAGCTCGCGCCAACTCGGCACGTTACTCTCGCGTGCCAGTACCGCGCGACAGACAACCCCGTAGCGCCGCAACAATGAGCGCCCGGCGTGCTCGACGGCCGCGCGGCGGCTCTCGGGCGAGTCATCCAGCGGCAGGGCGTCTAGCAATGCCCAGCGCCCTGCCGCGTCGAAACTCGGGCCGCGCCGGCGCGCGCGTCCCCGAAAACCCCGCCGGCGACTCGGGGGCGTCACGAGCGCCCGCAGGCCGTTGAATGAATCGGCCGTGACCAGACCCCAGGCGACGAGCTCGCCCAACGCCTCTTCGGCCTGGACGCGCAACAGCCCGGTCGCCTGGACGAGCTCGAGGAAGAACAGTGCCCCCAGTTCGCTCAGCGCTTCTCTGACACGCTTGGCCGCAGAAGAGAGCGCAATGTCGTCGTCGCCAAGTGGACCCGCCAGCGTTCGCCAGTAGGTCAATGACTGCCGGGAGACGATCGCGATCGGGGAACTGGCCACGATCCGCGTGCGCTGCGGTGGCGTGCCGCCGGCCGCGCGCGGCCGGAACCAGACGATGGAGCCCATGCTCGTGAGCTGATCCAGCAGATCGGGGCCGAACTCCACTAGGCGTGCCGGCAATATCTCCCGCTCCCAGGCCACGGCCGGCAGCGCCAGCCCCTGAAGCTCGCTGAGGATCGCGCCCAATGCCTCGCTACCTCGGCGGCGCTCGGCGCCCAGCCCCTGCCACTTGAGCAGAAAGCGCTGATAGTCCGCGATCGCGACCGGCTCGATGGCGACTCTGAGCCGCTTGAGCGTGTAGCGATGGATGCGCGCCAGCAGGCGACGCTCACACCATTCCTCGGCTGCGGATTCCGCGTGGCCATCGGCGGCTCTGGCCGTGAAGGCGCCGCGCATGACGAAGCCCTCTACCTCCAGGTGCGTCAGCGCCGGCGCAAGCTCTGCGGCTGTCAACTCCAGCGGTGCCGCAAGCACGCTGGCCGGAACGGGTCCGAGACCCTCCAGACGGCTGCGGATCAGCTCCACTAGCGCGGCGTCCGGGCCGGTCACTTCGGTCGGCAGTGCGGTCAGAGGCGCGCGCTGTACCCCAAGCGGCGCGACCATGCGCAGCTCCGGGAGGCGTTCGGCGCTGACCCACAGCGTGGATCCGTTGGGGAGCCGATAGGTCGTTGCCCGGCCATCCGCCGCGAGTTGCTCGAACCAACGTTGCCACCCGGACCGCGTGTCGTCGGCAGCGTGCGCCCGCCTGCCCTCCGCAGCGGTCAGGAAACCGAGTAGGACCAGGGCGTCGTGAAGCTCGTCGGCGTCCCGAGGCTCCGGCCAGGCCTCGGCACGCACGCGTTCGATCGCCGCATCGTCCAACCGACCGAGATCAGAGGCCTGTTCGATACTAAGATAGCGGCGGCTCTGCACGGCCAACGTGCGGCGTTCTTCGGCCGGCGCGTCATCGAGAAACGCGTAGGGCCTCGCCGCGAGGATCTCCTGGGCCAATGGTGAGGGGCTCGTGAGCTCTCGACAGACGATCTGCGTCTCGCCCGCCTCGATGCGTTGCAGCAGCTGCTCCAGACCGTCGAGGTCCATGACGTCGTGTAGGCAGTCCGCCATGGTTTGAGCCACCAGCGGATGGTCGGGAATCTCCCGCTCGCCGGCGAGGTTCTCCGCACACGCGAGCTGATCCGGGAAGACAGTCGCCAGAAGATCCTCCGCGTCGCTACGTTGAAACTGCGGCGGTGCCTTCTTGCCATTGCGGAAACGCCGCACGGCCAGCGCGATCGTCGCAGTCCAGCGCCAGCGTCCGGGAAACACCGGGGCCGTGAGTACTGCCTGCGTCAGGACATCGCGCACCGTTTGGCTGGCGAGATAATGCACCACTTCGTCCAATGGAAAGCTACGGACTACCCCGAGCGACAGGACGAGCGAATCATCCAAGGCGGCGGCCTGGAGCTCGAAGTTAAAGCGCCGGCAGAAGCGTTTCCTGAGCGCCAGGCCCCAGGCGCGATTGAGCCGGGAGCCGAGCGGCGAGTGAATCACCAGATGCGTGTCGCCTGTCTCATCGAAGAAGCGTTCAAAGATGATGTTCCGTCTCGTGGGCAGCCCGCCTAGGGCGGCCCGCGCGCTCGCGAGATACTCGACGAGTTGCTCGGCCGCCGCCGGCGGCAGACCCGACTCGGTCGTCAGCTTCCGTGCCACGGCAGCGACCGGGCTGGTAGCCAGAGCTTCATCCACCTCCCCACGAAGCCGGGATACGGCGTTCGACAACTCGTCGCTGCGGCCTGGCGCTTCACCAGACCAGAACGGGATCGTCGGCGGCTGCCCGTGCGCGTCCTCGACGAAGACTTTCCCGGTAACGACCTTCAGGATGCGGTAGGACGTATTACCGAGCTGAAATATATCGCCGGGCAAACTTTCGAATGCGAAATCCTCGTTCAGGCTCCCCACCGATAGCTCGCTCGGGAGTAACACGACTTCGTAGTCGAACTGATCGGGGATCGCGCCACCGTTCGTGACGGCCGTCAGTCGCGCGCTGCGACGCGGACGCAGGACGCCGTTGATCCGATCGAAATGCAGGTAGGCGCTACGCCTGCCCCGGCGAGTCGTGAAGCCGTCGGCCAGCATCCTGACGACCGCCAGAAACGACTCATGTTCGAGTTCACGGTAGGGCGCACTGCGCCGCACGAGGGCGAATAACGCCTCGACGCCCCATTCCCGCATGCCCACTTCGGCGACGATCTGCTGCGCCAGCACGTCCAACGGACAGCGGCACAACGCGGTCGCTTCCAGCTCGCCCGCCTGGACACTCGCCAGCAACGCCGCGCACTCGACCAGCTCGTCCCGGGACAGCGGAAACAAGCGTCCCTTGGGCAATCGGTCGACGCCGTGGCCGGATCTTCCCACGCGTTGCAGAAAGGTCGTGATCGACCGTGGCGAGCCGAGCTGACAGACGAGGTCCACGTCACCGATATCGATGCCGAGCTCCAACGACCCCGTGGCGACCAGGGCCTTGAGCCTGCCGGCTCTGAGATCTTCCTCGGCACGCAGCCGGTGTTCCTTCGCCAGACTACCGTGGTGAGAGGTGACGACCTCCTCGCCACAGCGTTCGCCGAGCTGTCGAGCCACGCGCTCCGCCAAGCGCCGCGTATTGACGAACACCAGTGTCGTGCGGTGCTCGGCGATGAGTTCGGCCAGACGATCATAGATCTCGGCCCAGACCTCATTGCCCATGACGGCCTCCAGTGGCGAGCCTGGCAGTTCCAGTTGCAGATCGCGCTCACGATGATGGCCGTCGTCGATGATCGTGCAGGGCCCACGCTCGCCGCCGGTCAGAAAATCTACCATCGTGGCGATCGGCTTGCTGGTCGCGGAAATGCCGACTCGCGTCGGCTCCTGCGCACATAACGCCGTCAATCTCTCCAACGACAGCGCGAGATGGGCGCCGCGTTTGTTGCCTGCCACGGCATGGATCTCATCGATGATGACCGTCTTGACGGTGGCCAGCATGCGGCGTCCGGATTCCGACGTCAGGAGAATGTATAAGGACTCGGGCGTGGTCACGAGGATATGCGGGGGGCGCCGGCGCATCCGAGCGCGCTCGCTTTGCGGCGTATCGCCGGTACGAACTGCGGCTCGAATCGGGGCATCGGGCAGGCCGCTCTCGAGGAGCTCGGCGCGGATACCGGCCAGCGGCACCTGCAGGTTCTTGTGCACGTCGTTCGACAACGCCTTGAGCGGCGATACGTAAAGCACCTGCGTCTGATCACACAGCTGGTGCGCGAGCGACTGCCGGACGAGATCGTCGATCACGCTCAGGAACGCGGCCAGCGTCTTACCGGAGCCGGTAGGAGCGCTGATCAACGTGTGCGAGCCGCTGCGAATCGCCGGCCACGCGCGTTCCTGCACCCGGGTGGCCGCTTGAAACTGCTGCCGAAACCAGTGCGAGACGGCTGGGTGGAAGTTTCCGGATTTCATCGGGCTAGCAGTCTGTCATCGATGTTCAGATGCTAATTGCGACGGCGCCCACCGTATAATCATACCTGCTACGCGAGGTGGACGACGCAATGAGAATGAGCGCAAAGGAGTTCCTGGCTTGGCCCAATAAAGCCGTTACGCTGCTGGGCATGTCAGGCATCGGCAAGACCACGCTCGCGTACAAGCTGCCGAAGTCCAAGTGGTTCCACTACTCCGGCGACTATCGCATCGGCACCAAGTATCTGGCCGAGCCAATCCTGGACAACATCAAACGGCAAGCGATGCAGGTCGATTTCCTCAAGGATCTACTGCGTAGTGACTCGATCTACATCGCGAGCAACATTACCGTGCACAATTTGGCACCGATCGCGACTTTCCTCGGCATGATCGGGCGTGCGGATCTCGGCGGTCTGTCCGTTGGGGAGTTTCGAATGCGGCAGAAGCTTCATCGCGAGGCCGAGATCGGCGCGATGAAGGACGTGGCGCAGTTCATCGGTAAAGCACAACAGATCTACGGCTATGAACACTTCATCAATGACGCGGGGGGCAGCATCTGCGAACTCGATGACGCGGATTCCACCAGTGCCCTGGTTGACCACACCGTGATCTTGTATCTGAAACCCGATGAAGCTTTGGAACAAACACTGATTCAGCGGGCCGCCGACGACCCTAAACCGATGTACTACCACGAGGACTTCCTGTCTCCGCAGCTCAGTGATTATATTGCCGAGACGGGCCTGGCCGGCCCCGAAGACATCGTACCGGACGACTTCGCCCGCTGGATCTTTCCGCGGTTGCTCGAGCATCGGCGGCCAGCCTACGAGGCTTTCGCCGATGCGTACGGCTACACGCTAGATGCCCACGCTGCCGCCAACATCAATAACGAGAAAGAATTTCTAGAACTCGTGACGAGCGTTCTGGACTAGCGCAACGTCGCGGCCGCGCTGAAGGCCGACACCCATGACATAAAAATAAGCCCCGCGGCCACTATCGCGATGGTTTGCTGGGCCTTCTCCCCCCGCGGCAGCTGGCTGGATGCAAGCCAGACACCTAGCCCGAAACCCGCCAGAAATCCGGTCAGATGGGCCATGATATCCACATTGTCGCTCCCGGTTCCGGCGCCGGTGCCGGTGAACGCCAGCAGGCAGATCGCCGCTGTCACAGGCGCGATGCGTACCTTCCACGGCGTGTTGCGCAGGAACCCTTTTCGCCACGTGAAGGCCGACAACAACCCCAGGGCCGCGAAGACCGAGGTGGATGCGCCGATCGCGAGATGGCTCGACGGTTGGATCCAGGCATTGACGGCGTTACCGATCGTACCGCCGAGCAGGATCGCGGCCCAACCGACACCCGCGCCGAGATAGCGGCCGACATAGAGGCCGAAGAAGCTGCCGAAAACGATGTTAGACGCGAGATGGCTGAGGTCCGTATGCAACGTCAGCGCGGTCACCGTCCGCCACCACTCGCCGGCGACAACCCGTCCTGCATCAAGCCGGCCCGCCCCGAGCCAGTCCAAGCCCAACACGCTCTGCCGCGCCAGGATCGCGACGAGCACGAGTAACCCGCCGTAGGCGGCCAGGCCGCTCCAACCCGTGCTCAATTCATCAATCGGCTGGGGCCCTACCGGCGGTGCTAAGCGCTCGCTGTCGTAGGCTGCGAGTTCAGCCCGGGCCTGCGCGGCCTGGCTGGCTCGAACGCTCAGTCGCCACCTGCCATCCGCATGCGTCAGGTGATGCTCGATTTCCAGCGCAGTGAGCACCAAGGCCGCCTCGGCCGAGCGGCGTTGAGCGGTCGTCTCGCAGACGATGACCCAGGTAGGTGAGCTAGTGTCCTGTTCCATGAATAACTGACCTCAGACGGGATAGGACGCTAGCAGGCAGCGCCGCGGGCTATGAAGCTCAACGAGCGGAGACTATATTGTGAGTCAACCCGGGGGGCAGCTGCGCCTGGACGGAAGTCTGCGATCATGAACGAAGGATACTGGGATCGTATCGAGACTGCGTTGGGGGCCGTGTCGGTCGCCGTCGATGACCGTGGCCGCGTGACGAGCGTGAGTTTCGATGACGAGGGCAGCCCCACCGACCGGCGGGAACCGCAGCGGTGCCGTCTGGTCTGCGACCAACTTCGCGAGTACCTGGCCGGCACGCGCACGCGCTTCGACCTGGCGCTCGCTCCCCACGGTACCCCATTCCAACAGCTCGTCTGGCGGGGATTGACTGAAATTCCGTACGGCACCGTCTGTGGCTACGGCGACCTCGCAAAAAGCATCGGCAAACCCGGCGCGGCCCGGGCGGTGGGCCAGGCGAACGGTGCCAATCCGATACCCATCATCATCCCCTGCCACCGTGTGATCGCCGCAGACGGCTCGATCGGTGGCTACTCGAGCGGTCTACCGATCAAGCGGCGACTGCTGGCCCTGGAAACTATCGAGCTTGCAGCCTGAAGCACACGCATGACCGATGCGCTGCGCTGCTACCGCTGCGGCCAATCACTAGCCGCCCTGTCGTTGCCGCTGTCGCAGCGTGACGAGTGTCCGCAATGCGGATTCGAGCTGCAAGTGTGCCGCATGTGTGAATTCTACGATCCCGGCCTGCCGAACGCCTGCGCCGAAGACGACGCCCTGGAAGTAAAAGATAAAACACGCGCCAACTTCTGCGACTACTTCAAGCCGAGCAGCAACGCCTACGCGCCAGCCGAATTCGATGCCGAGGCCGCGGCGCAGGCCAGCTTCAAGGCGTTGTTCGGGGACAACCCGGCGACCAAGGCCGGCGGTGACGGCACTTCTCGAAACGCAGCGGCGTTGGCGGATGAGGCGGCGCGTCGTGCCGAGAAATTGTTCAAGCAGTGAACTCGTGCCGCCACCCGCGGAACGGCTCCGCCCGTCTCGCGGCCGCGCCGGCGTCCGGGCGCGAGCGGCTATCAGGCCTCGACCAGGCCTTCTAGCGGCGCGACGTTTGCACTATCGGGGAACACGTCCCGGTCCAACTGTGCGACCTCAGCGCCCAGGTGCTCGACCAGGATCCCCTTGAAGACAGCGCGCAGGTCAGTCGTCGGCTTGAGGTCCCTGCCTTCGTACAGATCCCGCTGCGCCAACCCCGGCCAGTCCGCGATCACCCGGCCACCGCGCACCGCGCCGCCGGCAATAAAGGCACACCCGCCCGTGCCGTGATCCGTCCCACGCGTGCCGTTGACCGCAACCGTCCGCCCGAATTCCGTGGCAATGACAACCACGGTGTTCTGCCAGTAGACGCCCAGTTCCTGTTTGAGCGCTGCTAGACCGGCGTCCAGGCCGCCGAGACGGCTCGCCAGAATGCCCTGGCCGGCGCCTTGGTTCGCATGGGTGTCCCAGCCGCCCGTGTCCAGTACCGCTATTCTCGGGCCGTCCGGCGCTGACAAGAAGCGGCCCGCCGCCCGAATCACCGGCCCGAGCTGACCTTGAGCACCGCCGCCCCGTGCGTTGCGGCGACCCCCCATCTCTCCGGCGATCGCACGCGCCTCCAGCGCCTCTCGGAGCCGGCCGGCCAGGTGTGGGTCGTGCGCGTAAAGCTCACCGATACGGGCGAACGTGTCGTCATCCGCTTCAGCCAGGCGCGATGGCGCCCAGCTCGTGACAGACGTATCGCCACGCAACACCAACGGAATGTTCTGACTCAGAGCGATTGCGCCGTAGGTCCCTGCGCCCGACCCGACCGCTCGATTGAGCCAGCCATCCCGCAAACCGAAGGGCGTGTCGGAGCCGTTCTCCAACACGTTCTGGCCGTCAAAGTGAGATCGCTCTCGATACGGTGTCGCGACAGCATGAATCACGGCCAGCTCACCCGCCTGATAGAACTCGTGCATGTTGCTGAGCGACGGATGCAGGCCGAACAGGCCGTCCAACTTCAACAGTCCGTTGGTCTGGCCGGGAGAGTCCACGGCCAGGCTACCTCTAACGCCGCGATAGCGTGATTCACCGTAGGGGACCACCGCAGCGAGCCCGTCGAGGCCGCCGCGGAGTATGACCAGCACGAAGCGAGCGTCCGCTGCCTCCTGGGCGAGGGCCAGCCCGGGGAAGCCCGCGAGCACTGCGAGCTGCGTGGAACCGGCCAGAAACTGCCTTCGGTTCGTCATGCCTATCTCCTCTGGAACTCGGGGCTGGCCAGCAATAATGTCAAACCCTGCGCCGAGCTCTCGGCTCTAGCAACAGCGGTGCGTGTGTGATCATCGAACAAGGGGCCAAGAATCGCTTCGCCCAGCTCGACGGGTCTGACACGATCGCTGATCTGCCGGCCAACGGCGGCTGCCCACTCGATACGTTTAATCAACGCATCGCCCCCATCCCAATGCGCCATCGTGTCGGGCCATCCCGCGGGCGAACCCGGCGTGTAGGGCCGTTGCCCGAGGATATCCAGGAACGCGATCATTCGCTCCGGGTTATCGGGCCGCTGGTTGAATGCCCGATAGGTCGAGATGAGAAAATCCTGGGGCGTCTTGTACTTCGCCAACGGCTCGACCCAGGCGGTTCGCGCGCTGACGAGTGCCTCGTAAACGGCGTTAAGCTCGCCATCGTGATCCAGGTAGGCCCGCGCGAGCTCGCTCACCAACTCGCCCGGCGGCTCATCGGCCACGAAGTGCCGCACCAGTTTTTCTGCGAGGAAATGCGCCGTGGCTGGATGCATGGCGAGATCCGTCAGTACGGCCTCGCCTTCACCAATGCCGTCCTCTCCGTATCGATTGCCGAGCATGGTCTTGGCGCCTGGTTCATGGCTACTGGCCCGGAAGAAGAACTCTCCGGCGATCGACTCCGCATCCCGGTTCTGGCCGCCACCTACGGACCAGCCCGTAAGCACTTTGGCGAACGTCGTCACATCTTCCTGGCTGTAGCCGCCGTCTACGCCCAAGGTGTGTAGCTCCAGGATCTCGCGGGCGAGGTTCTCGTTGAGACCGAGGTCCCTGCCACGCCTGGAAGCGGCCCGCGCCGCGCGGGAGTTCGGCCCCATCGATGCCTGATTGTCGAGGTAGAGAAGCATGGCAGGATGCTGCTCGACTGCGAGCAGCATATCCACGAAGCGGCCCGTCACATGGGGCCGGATCGCCTCGTTCTCGAGCGTGCCCGCCAACGGGGTGACGGCCTGTTTATCGGCGGAAACCGCGAAGTGGTTCGTCCAGAAATGTACCAGCCGCTCCCTGAATGGCGCGTCGGTTACGGCGGCGAGTTCATACCGGCGGGTCGCCTGGCTCTGATACTCAGTGCGGATGAAGCTGCGATACGCCTGCTGTGCGGATTCGGCGCGCTCCTCGCCGTCGCTGCGCCGGGCCTCCCTGCTGAGGCGCTGCAGGCGCTGAAACTCGCGCAGAATCTCGGCAGAACTCGGCAGTTCGCGTTGAGCCGGTTGCGTATCCGAGCCAAGCTGCGCGAGCAACCAGCCCTCGTGATCCCGGCTGATCTCGTCCAGCTCTCCCGGCCGAGCGCCCAGCCCGAAACGATTGGCTGCTATGACCGCTTGCACTGTCACCATGGCGTCTTCGCTATACCTCGCTGCTGCACGGCGGCCTCACCCGTTCAACTAGTATGACGCGCAAGACACCCATTGGTTGACGCCTCGGCGCTGCGCCTAACGCGGACACGGCCATCACGATGATAGCGGAAACTCGAACTAGAGCCGTCTAGCGTGATGCTGGGCGGCCGACATCGGCAGGTGGAGGTTCCGGATCACCGCGTCGCGGCGGCGAAGGGCGCAGGCGTGGCCGTTCTAGCGGCTCGCCGTCTTCTTGGTCCTGGCCATCTCCTGGGCTTCGGACAGCACGTCGCGCATGTCATGCGGAGTCGTCGCGTCCGTCTGGTCTTCGCCGACTCCCTCCGCACTCTCCGGAGCCTGCGGTTCTTTCTCGGTCGGCTCGGGTACCGCGAGATCGCCGGTCGTCTCCGGTGCCGGGTTCAGCGACTTCAGCGCCACGTATTGACTCTTCCAGGCGTTGACGCTCTGCTTTAACTCCGCGATGGTGCTCACATGCCGATCGATGGACGTCTCCAGCGTGGAGATCACATGGCGCTTCTCTTCCAGTTGAACGTCCAGGGCTTGACTTCGCTCGGCGTCCCCGCGGAGGCTCTCGATCAGGCACTTGCGCGCATCGAGTTCTGAGCGGATGGCATCGAGTTCAGCCACTGCATCGACGCCCGTCAGCGTGGACGCGGTCAATATCTTGAATTCCTCTGTGAGCTTCGCCGCATGCTGCTGAGCCTGCTGCTTCTCCCTCTTGAGGCGAGAGATCGCTTGATCCTTGGCTTCACTGTCGCCCTTGAGCCGTCCGGCTCCTTCGACATCTCGTCGCAGCGCATCGATAAGCTGATGCTTGCTGTTGATCTCGGAGCTCTTTTTCTCGAGCTCCAGATCCCTGCTGTGGATCTCCGCCTTTAGCCTAACCGTCTCGTCAGCGTCAGTGTTCAAGGACTTGATCAGCGCGTCCTGAGCCGCTACCCGCTTCGTGAGCGCTTCGACCTCACTGGACTGATCGGTCGCCGCGGCCTCGAGTTCTTGTAAACGGGCACGCTTTCCCTCCAGTTCCTTCAGGAGCATGGAGAAATCTGCCCCCCACTCGGTCAGCAGTTTCGTGGTGCGCTTACGAATCGCGTGGATAGATGGATCTTCATCCGCCATTGAGAGAACAGTCCTAACTTCGAACGTGACTAAAAATGCCGGACATGGCGCCAGATTGCGGTGACTTACGTCACATCTGCCGGAGTTCTGATTAGCGGAATCGCTGCTGGAGAGTCGCGAGGGCTTCCGATCCCGGGCACAGGGCCCCGAAATCCAGGGTGCAGAGCGGCGCTGCTACCGTGTGATTGATCTTGTGCAGATCCGGCTCGCTCTCGTCGATGTAGAGCAAGCCGGTCACGATTTCGCCTTTCCGATGATGGGAGCGGATGTAGTCGAGTGCGGCTCCGCGATTGTTCATGCTGTAGTCCTTGCTGATCTTGCGCAGCAGAATGCGGCTGCCGTCGTGCAACTCGATCGACATGACCTCGCCCTCATCGTAGGCGGCCTTGATCTCTTCGGCGGGTGGTACATAGTCGAGGTGCACCGCGCGATGGAAAAACTGTCGCGTGTACGAATAGCTCTTAGTGGAGTCCTCATGGTCGTTGAACGTCACACAGGGAGAGATGACGTCCACCAGAGCAAACCCGTTGTGTTTTATCGCCGCCTTCAACAGCGGCACTAATTGCTCCTTGTCGCCGGAGAAGCTCCGCGCGACGAAGCTGCCCCCTTGAGCCATGGCCATCTGGACCGCATCGATCGGCTGATGCTCGTTGACCTCGCCCTTCTTGGCTTTGGAACCGACGTCCGCCGAGGCGGAGAACTGCCCCTTGGTCAGCCCATAGACGCCGTTGTTCTCGATGATATACACCATGTTCAGGTTGCGCCTGACGGCATGGGCGAACTGCCCGAGGCCGATCGATAACGAGTCTCCATCTCCGGAGACGCCCAACAGGTAGAGCTCTCTATTCGCTACGCTCGCTCCGGTGGCGATCGACGGCAGCCGGCCGTGTACGGAATTAAAGCCGTGCGAGGCGCCGAGGAAGTACGCCGGTGTCTTCGATGAACAACCGATGCCACTAATTTTCGCGACCCGGTGTGGCGGTATGTCCAGCTCGAAGAAGGCCTGGACGAGAGCCGCCGTCACGGAGTCGTGCCCACAACCCGCGCACAGCGTCGACATCCCTCCCTCATAGTCACGAATCGTGAAGCCTAGGGCGTTCCTGGTCAGGCCGCCGTGAACGATTCTCGGCTTGGCGATATAGGTCATGCGGCCACTCCCGTCGCCACTGACTGCTCGATCGCATCGACGATGCAGCGACAGTCGATCGGCAACCCACCGTAGTTCAGCACCGACACCATGCGGTTCTTGGGATAGTCTGTTTCTAGCGTGAGCAAGCTCCTCAGTTGTGCATCCCGATTCTGCTCGACGACGAATACCCGGTCGTGTTGCTCGAGAAATTCCGCGACCTCGTCACCGAACGGGAACGCCTTGACGCGAAGATAGTCGAGAGAGATGCCGCTCTCGGCAAGGCGTTCGATCGCCTCGGAGACCGCATAGTCGCAGCTGCCGACAGACACGATCGCGAGATCCGACGGCTTCCGGCCTCGATGAATGACCGGGGCCGGGACGAGCTCGGCGGCCGTGTCCCACTTGCGGCGCAGACGATCCACGACTTCCTGATACTCGTCGGACTCTTCCGTATACGCCCCGAACTTGTTGTGCCCCGAACCGCGGACGAAATACGCTCCCTTGGGATGCACGCCCGGATAAGTACGGTAGCCGATGCCATCGCCGTCGGGGTCCAGATAGCGGTAGAAATTCTCGGCTTCCTCAAGCTCCTGCGCGTTCAGGACCTTGCCTCGATCCGGTTGGTAGCTGTCGTCCCACTGGAACTCCTCGCACATCCAGTCGTTCATACCGATATCCAGATCCAGAAGCACGATCACCGGCGTCTGTAGCCGGTCGGCTAGATCGAAGGCCTGGACTGCGAGCTCGAAGCACTCCTTTGGATTCGCCGGAAACAATAGGACGTGGCGCGTGTCCCCATGTGAGGCATACGCCGCCGCCAGGATATCCGCCTGCTGCGTACGAGTCGGCATGCCCGTGGACGGCCCAACACGCTGGACGTCGAACAGCACGGCGGGTAGCTCCGCGAAATACGCGAAGCCGATGAACTCAGTCATCAGCGACAGACCCGGGCCGCTCGTCGGCGTGAATGCCCTGGCACCGTTCCACGTTGCGCCTAGAACGATACCGATTGCCGACAGCTCGTCCTCGGCCTGAATGATGCAGTAGCGCCGCTCGCCGGTCTCGGGATCCCGCCTGAAGCGCTCCGCAAACATCTTGAAAGCATCCATCACGCCGGTCGACGGAGTAATCGGGTACCAGGCCCCCACCGTGGCGCCGGCGTACAGACAGCCCAGAGCCGCTGCCGTGTTGCCGTCGATCATGATGTGCCCGTCGGTCTTCTTCATCGGTTCAAGTCGCGTCGGTAACGGGCAGTCGAAGGTCTCCTGCGCATAATCGAAGCCGAGTTGAATCGCTTCCATGTTCGATGGAATGAGCGCCTTCTTGGCGGCAAAGACCTCCTCTACCAGGTTCGCGATCACGTCACGGTCCAAGTCCAGAAGCGCCTCGAGTACGCCGACATAGGCCATGTTCTTCATCAGAATCCGAGCCCTGGCATTCGTGAAATGCTCATTGCACATTCGCGCCAACGGCACGCCGAGGATCGTAATGTCGGGACGCGACAACACGCTGTCGCGAGGCCAGGTGGAGTCGTAGATCATGACGCCGCCGGGGCTCACTTCCGCAAGGTCCTTCTGGTAGGTCTGCGCGTTCATGGCGACCATGACATCGACGCGTCCGGAACGCGCCAGGTGGCCGTCTTTCGTTACCCGGATCTCATACCATGTGGGCAACCCCTGGATATTGCTGGGAAAGAAATTCTTGCCCATGACGGGGATGCCCATGCGAAAGATGGCCTTCATCAGCAGACTGTTGGCACTGGCAGAGCCGGTGCCGTTGACATTAGCCAACCTGATGACGAAATCGTTTATCCCGCTTTTCGATCTTCCCGACATGGCGCCTCGTCCTGAGCCATCTCGTCGATGGCATACGGGATATGAACGGTCGACTTCTGCATGTCCCAGGCTGCGGTGGGGCACCGTTCGGCGCATAAACCACAATGGACGCACAAGTTCTCATCTTTAACCATGACGCGCCCGGTCTGCTTCAGCGGCGCGGATACATAGAACGGTTGATCGGGCTTGAGCAAAGGGGACTTGAGGTTGTTCTTTAAAATCTGCTCGTCTTCGTTCGCAGTGATAGTCAGACAATCGACCGGGCAGACGTCGATGCAGGCATCACACTCGATACACAGATCCGCAAAGAAGACGGTCTGAAGATCGCAGTTCAGACAGCGCTCGACTTCTGTGGCTGCCTGGTCTGCCGAGAATCCCAGCTCAACTTCGATATTCAGCTTCTTGAATCGCTCCTTGAGGTCCACGCTCGGCATCATGCGGCGTGCGACCGGGTCGAAGTCGTTGCTGTAACTCCATTCGTGCATGCCCATCTTGGCGCTCTGCAGGCTGACGCCGCGGGGCAACCGGTCCGTCAGTGATTGAGCGTGGCAGTACTTGTGGATGGAGATGGCTGCCTGATGACCGTGTTCTACGGCCCAGATAATATTTTTAGGCCCAAACGCGGCATCCCCGCCGAAGAAAACACCCGGGAGCTTCGCTTCGAAGGTCACCGGATCGACGGCGGGCACGTCCCATCGATCGAACTGGATCCCGAGGTCACGCTCGATCCATGGAAAGGCGTTCTCCTGACCGATGGCGAGTATGACATCGTCACAAGCGAAGAACGCCTCTCCGACCACTCTCGTGTCGGCAATGCCGCCATCGTCGTCAAAGTCGTACTCCATTGTCTCGAAGGTCATGCCGGCCAGCTTGCCGTCCTCGACGATAAACGCTTTGGGAGAGTGATTGACGACGATCTCGACCATTTCCTCCTCGGCATCCTCCAGCTCCCAATCCGATGCCTTAAAGAAATTGCGTGGTTTGCGCGCCATGACTTTGACGTTCTTCGCGCCCAAGCGAAGTGACGTCCGGCAGCAATCCATCGCGGTATTGCCCACGCCGATGATCAGTACGTTCTCTCCGACGCTGTCGACGTGTTCGAAAGCGACGGATTCGAGCCACTGGATCCCGACGTGGATGCGGTCGCTATCGAGCCGGCCCGGGAGATCCAGATTCTTGCCCTTCGGAGCGCCGCTGCCGACGAAGATGGCGTCATAGCCCTCCGCCAGAAGACTTTTCATGCTCTCTACCGGCGTGCCCAATCTGAGGTCTGCACCCATATCGATGATGTAGTTCATCTCCTCGTCCAGCACGGTCGCCGGCAACCTGAACGACGGGATGTTCGTCCGCATGAGCCCGCCGTGCTGATCCAGCGCCTCATAGATCACGCACTCGTAGCCCAGCGGCAGGAGGTCGTTGACGACCGTCAATGACGCGCAACCCGCGCCGATCAGCGCGATGCGCTTGCCATTCTTCTGCTCGGCCGCCTTGGGCAGTCGATCGCGGATGTCGCCGCGATTGTCGGAAGCCACCCGTTTGAGCCGACAGATCGCCACGGGCTTGTCCTCGACGCGTACGCGCCGGCACGCGGGTTCGCACGGGCGGTCACAAACGCGGCCCAGAATACCCGGGAAAACGTTGGAGGCCCGATTGAGCATGTAGGCATCGGCGAACCGCCCCTGTGCGATCAGGCGAATGTACTCCGGCACATCGGTATGCGCCGGACACGCCCACTGGCAGTCAACGACACGATGGAAATACTCGGTACCAGAGATCTTTGTCGGTTCCATTAACGGGGCTCCGCGCGGCCGTCAGCTTGACACCCTAACACTCCCTGTCGCATCTATGCCAAAGTCAGCCTTGGCGTGAGAACGCGAAGTACTCCGCACCTTCGAGGAGTCGCTCGAATCCGGTCTCGGTTACGCGGACCAGGGAATCATCGTCGCCAGCTTCGAAGTAAATCTCCGGCTGCTCCCTGAGGCTCGAGTCGACGACGGTCGGGACTCGGTACCAGGGCCCTATCGGCGGCACCGAGCCAACCACGCAATCACAGAACAGTTCGTCCAGGTCTTCGTCATCTGCGACCGTTAAATGACGATGCAGTTCCGCGCAGAGTACTTCGATATCCAGGATGCGCGTTGCCGGGAGTACGCTCAGCAGATAACCGTGCGGATCCTTCAACAGGACCGCCTTCGCCAATCTCTCGGGAGCTATTCCAGCCCGTCGAGCCGCATCGGCCGGCGCGGCCCCCGCAGCATGTTTCAGGACTTTGAAGTCGATTTCCTCGAACGCGAGGGCATCACCGACCGTGGTTGCGATACTCATTCTCTAAATGCTTCCCGAACCCGCGCGCCATTATAGACATGCGCGGACGCGCCACAAGGGCTCAAAGTCCGGTGCAATCCGGAGCCCAGGAGCACCAGAATACGTCTATGAACGAAAGCCCGATCAGACTTCGGCGACGATGCTTTTTTTTGGTTAGAATCTTCAGAAATGGCTTATCCAAGCCCGACATCGCGCTCTCGGCGCAACCTGCTTCGCCACAAGCTTCTGTGCGGTCTTGTGCTCGTCGCCGCTTCCACCCTGGGCGGCGCGCAAGAACCACAGCGAGATACCGATCCCGACGCTCTGGCGTCGGACACCGGCGTGCTCGATGGGCAGCAGGCGCAAGGGCTCGAGGCCCAGGCGCCCGCTCCGAAATCGCAGGATGCCGAAGGAGTCACGCGGCTGACTTCGGCGGCGTTCGACGCGGAAACCCTCGACGCGGAGACGCGCAGAACCGGCGAAGCCGCATTGGAGCTGGTCGCACGACTGGAAGCAGAGCTCCTGCTGGAAGAGCTTTTCGATCAGGGACTCTACGAAGAAGCCGTTCCGGTCGCTGAGCGGATAGTGGAGCTTACCGAGGAAGAGTTGGGACTCAGTCTGGCACTCGGCGTCTCGCTCAGTAACCTTGCGATACTGCAACGCCGCCTCGAACTCTACGAGCCGTCGGAGCAGAATTTCCTGCGCGCGATAGACGTGATCAGAGAAGTAGACGGTACCTACAGCGAGGCGGCGATCAATCCTCTGATCGGGCTCGGCGTTAATTATCAGGCGAGAGGCGATTATTTCGAGGCCGTGACGAGCTTCGAGGAAGCTCGTATCGTCAGCCGCCGGGCGTATGGCCTGCTGAATGAGCAGCAGATCGAGATCCTCGATCACCTCTCCAGCACGATGATCGACATGGAGAACTATGTCGAGGCCGACGAGCATCAGCTGACTGCGCTGCGTCTGATGGAACGCGTCTACGGCGTGGACACAATCGAGGTTCTTCCGGCAATCTATAAGTTCGCTCGCTGGTTGCGGTCTGCCTATCGTTTTCAGGAGGAACGTGGCCAGTACTCGAGAGCGATCAACATCATCCGCCGCAACGTGGACGCCCAGGATCTGTCCATGGTGACGCCATTAAGGGAAACGGGTAACAGCTTCCGGATTCAGAAGTTACCTGAGGGTCGAGGCATCAGCGCACTCAGACGAGCGCTGGAGATCGCCGATAGCCAGCCAGAACCGGACGACCTCATCATCGCCGAGATTCTCGTCGACATCGGTGACTGGAACGTTGCGTTCAGCAAAGTGGGCCCGACCGGTGACGAGTACCGGCGCGCGTGGCAGCTGCTCGGGGAGGTGGCAAACGGCGACGTGCTGCGCGAGGAATGGTTCGACGAACCTAGTTACGTCCTCCGCGAGAACCCGAGCAATCGCGGCCTCGTCAGCGCCGCTGATCGGGGAGCGTTGCCGGGCTACGTGCTGATCGCGTTCGACGTCACCGAGAACGGCAGGACGACCAATGTGATAGTCGTCGAGGCCGTGCCTCCCGGGCTTAAGGACGACTCCACCGCGCGCGCGATCAATCGATCCCGCTTCAGACCGCGAATGGTGGACGGTGAACTGGTGTCGGCACGACGCCTGGCACGGAACTTCACCTTCCACTACCAGCCGAGGGACTAACCCTGCAATCCATGATGCTGACGGCCGTCGGTCTAGCGCTCTGGCTCTCGGTCGCTGCGGGTTGGACACAGGAACGACCCGCGACCGACGCAGCGGCGCCAGCCAGCTCAGCTTCCCCCGGCGACGACGCAGATCCCTTAGCCCTGATTGCGTTGGGCGCGGTACAGACCGACTTGAATGAATTTGCGGCGGCCGAGGGCACATACCTGCGCGGGATCGAGCGTTTAACCGCGGCGCACGGCGAATTCGCGCCCATCCTGATCGACCCGTATCGGGGGCTCGCTCAGGTCTACGTTCGGAGCAGCCGGTCCCCCGAGGCGCTGACGGTTTTGGAGCACGCGCAACATATCAGCCAGCGGAATTACGGGCTGTTCAACGTCGAGCAGACCATCATTCTGGATGAGATGAGCGAGGTCTATGCGGCCGCCGGAGACACCCGCAGCGCTCAGGAGATCCAGCAGGAGCGTCTGAATATCGGGCTCCGGCGCTTCGGCGAAGATGATCTGGACGTCATTCCATTTCGCTACCACCTCGCGGAGTACTATGAGCTATCGAGAATGCACGGCAAGGCGCGTGAGCAATACGAAGACGTCATCGAGATCCAAGAGTCCCATCTCGACCGGTATTCCGGAGATCTACTCAAGCCGCTGCGGGAGATCGTGCGCATCGACATCCTCACGGGCGACCGCAGCTCAGCCCGGCGCCGTCTTCAGGAGATCCTCGAGCTGGGCACTCAGATCCCGGCAATGGATCGCGCCCGTTCTCTGGCGGTTCTAGGGGATTGGGCGTTGACGAACGGGCAACTCGCGCTCGGGTTATCCCACTACCGGGACGCGGACGCTGTGCTCGCTGCAGACGGGGGCTCCCGGGTCGTCGCGCTGTTCTCGAGCCCGGCGCTGATTAACTTCATCCCGCCCCCGAGTCCTGTCGATCGAACCGGTGGCAGCGAACCGTATGAATGGGGCGCGATCTCCGCCGACTTCGAGATTTCGGCCGAGGGCCGCGCGAGGAATGTACGGATTGTGGCGGCAACCCCGCCGGGGCTGATGGACGCCCGCTACCGCGCTCGGCTCATGGAGAGTTACTTCAGACCACGCCTCGTCGCGGGCGAACCGGTCTCTACGCCCCATGTGCGCTTTACTCACCAGTTCCGCTATTTCCGGGCCGACTAGCGCCCGGTCCTTAGCTGCGGCTAGGACGACGGATCGTCCCGTTCCGGGCGCGTGCGGTCGTGGCGGTGGCGCCGATCGGCCTGCCGACCTCTGCGATCGAGACGACGGTCCGAGCGGGCATCGAGACGATCATCGATTCGATCGCCTCGCTGGTCCAGACGTTGTTCGATCCGATCGCCTCGCCGGTCCGCTCGGTTCTCGACCCGATCTCCGATATCCTGAGCCAGCGCATTGCCGGCGATCAAGACTGAAAGTGTGCTCGTCCATAAGGCCGTGTATCTCATGGCATGTCTCCCTAACAATGTCCATCGCTACTGTCATCTGCAACAACGACCGGACGCCGCGACAGTTGACGGGAGACGCGAACTCGAGCGCTTATGTTCAATGGACCGGGAGGCGCTGGCGTCCCCGGGCCGCGCATCTGAACTTTTCTCAAGCCGGCCGTTCCTGGGCACTTCAGCCCTTTGACTCCGGCCCACATTGTGGCAAGTTCATAACCATGGAATGAAACGATGATTGCGAATTCAATCTTACTGGTGGACGACGACACGGAGCTCAGCGACATGCTGGTGGAGTACCTGCAGCCTGAGGGTTTATCGATCACTGCCGTCTCTACCGGGACCCAGGGCCTTCGACACGCCCAGCAGGAAGACTACGATCTCATCGTGCTGGACGTAATGCTGCCGGGCCTGTCCGGCTTCGACGTCCTGCGGCAACTGCGCGAATCCGGCTCCCGTACGCCAGTGCTCATGCTCACCGCGCGCGGCGACGATGTGGACCGGATCGTGGGACTCGAGATGGGCGCCGACGACTACATGCCGAAGCCGTTCAATCCCCGGGAATTGCTGGCACGAGTGAGGGCCATTCTTCGCCGGACCAACGAGACCAGTGTCGAGGAGCCCAGTGAAATCGAAGTCGGTCCGTTTAGAGCACACCTGAAACGCCGCGAGGCGTGGAAAGGCGAGCAGGCACTCAAGCTGACCAATGCCGAATTTACGATTCTCGTCACGCTGATGCGCTCCGCCGGCGAAGTCGTTTCACGGGAAGCGCTCACACGAGCGGCCCTGGGACGACAGCTGTTGCCCGACGACCGGAGCCTGGACACGCATATCAGCAATCTGCGGAAGAAGGTCGCGACCGGCGACGATGGCCAGTCCGTCATTCGTAGTATTCGGGGAAGCGGCTACGTGCTGATCCCGGCGCCGGAGAGTTAGCGGCATGAATCTCTTCTGGAAGCTGTTTGCGTCGATCGGCGTGGCCATGGTCGTGACGCTCACGGCGGCCGTTTACGTTAGTTATGGGCTAGCCAGCGCCACGTTCGATCAAGTCAATATCGAAGGCCGGGAACCGATTATTCGAGAGGCCGCTGAAGTGCTCGCGGAGCGCGGTGAGCGAGGCCTGCGCGTGTGGCTCAGAGCCCAGGCGAGAGAGGCGCCCAGACACATACTGCTGCTGGTCGTGGACGAGAACGGCCGGGAGCTGCTCGGGCGTGCCATGCCACGGGAAGTCATGCGACTGTTAGACCGCCGCCCGCCGCGCGGTGGCCGCCCGCCGAATCTGCGTCCGATCCAGCTGACACCCGACCTCGTCGCGCCGGATGGGGAGGAGTATCGCCTGCTGTTCACCCGCCCGCTATTTACCGTCTTCGGCGTGCTGGCCTGGCCCGGGACACGCCTTGCCATCATGACCATCGCCATTCTGGTCGCAGCTGTGACATCGCTGCTGCTGGCGCGCTATCTCTCCGCACCGATCGTCCGGCTGCAGCGAGCGAGCCGAGCCCTGGCCGCGGGCGTGCTGGAGACGCGCGTCGGGAGTCCGTCGAACCAACGCTCGGACGAGGTCGGCATCCTGGCCCGGGACTTCGATACCATGGCCGAACGTATCCAGGCGCTGGTTACCGACAAGGATACGCTACTGCGGGACGTCTCCCATGAGCTCCGCTCGCCGTTGGCGAGGATGCGGATGGCGCTCGCGCTAGCGCAACGTCGAGCGAATGACGCGGCGCAGCCCGACCTCAGTCGAATCGAGAAGGCCGCCGAACAACTCGACGAACTGATCGGCCAGATCTTGACACTGGCGCGTCTCAGAACACAGGAACCACCGAAGCGCGAGCCGCTGCCGCTCGATGAACTCGTGACCGACGTACTCGACGACGCCCGTTTCGAGCATCCGGACGCGCAGATCGAGTTCCACACCGACGGCCCCGTCGTGGTTCTCGCTGACAAGCGAGGCCTCCGGAGTGCCGTGGATAATGTCGTCCGCAACGCGCTGAGCTACGCCGGTGCCGACGGACCGATCGAGGTTCGCCTGGAGCGCTCCGACGACGGTTTCGTGCTGCGGGTTCGCGATTCGGGCCCCGGCGTGCCCGAAGAGGATCTAACGCGTATCTTCGAGCCATTCTTTCGCGGCGACGGCAGCCGAGATCACAGGACCACCGGTCAGGGCATCGGCCTGGCGATTACCGCGAGGGTCATGGAACTACACGGTGGGCAGGTCACTGCCGCGAACCGAGCCGACGGGGGCCTGGAGATAACCCTCCGATTCCCCGCCGACGCTTGAACCCTTACAGGTTGTAGCCGCTCTCCTCGTGGAGGACGAGATCTAGACCCTCGGTCTCCTCATCCGCCGAGACCCGCAGTGGCACGATCATGTCGATCACTTTCAGCAGCACGAACGTGGCCCCACCACACCACGCCAGCGTGGCCACGATGCCGATGACCTGTGTCATGAACTGGCCACCGATTCCCCCTTCGTCCAGACCGACGCCACCGAATGCGGCGGCTGAGAAGACCGCCGTTAACAACAGGCCGATTATGCCGCCGACACCATGGACCGGAAAGACGTCGAGCGAGTCGTCGATCTTCAGCACACGCTTCATGAATTGAGTCGCGACGAAACAACCGCCGCCGGCCGCGACGCCGATGATCAGCCCCCCGATGGGACCGACAAAACCGGACGCCGGCGTAATGGTCGCGAGTCCGGCGACCATGCCGGTGACGATGCCGAGCACACTGGGCTTGCCGAACTTGACCCACTCGGCGCCCATCCATGTCAGCGCAGCGCACGCCGCACTGAGATGCGTGACCAGCATGGCCATCCCGGCGCTGCCGTTCGCGGCACCGGCACTACCGGCATTGAAGCCGAACCAGCCGACCCACAACATGCAGGCCCGGTGACCGACATCGTCAGGTTGTGCGGCGGCATGAGCGTATCGGGAAACCCGCGTCGATTCCCCATGACCAGCGCGGCAACGAGCGCAGCGGATCCGGCCGTGACGTGAACGACAGCGCCGCCGGCGAAATCCCTGAAACCCATCTCGCTGAGCCAGCCACCGCCCCAGATCCAGTGTGCCACCGGCGCGTAAACCACCAGCAGCCACAGACTCGTAAACAGCAGCATGGCCGAGAATCGCATTCGCTCGGCAAATGCGCCGACGATCAGCGCCGGCGTGATGATCGCGAACGTCATCTGGAACATAACGAAGACTGACTCCGGTATGTTCGGCAGGACGCTGCTCGGCGTATCGAAGGTAATGCCGCTGAGCCACGCAACCGAGAAACTTCCGATCAGACCACCCATCGAACTTTCGCCGAAGGCCAGGCTGTAACCGCACACGACCCAGAGTATCGACATGACACAGGCGATGGCGAAACACTGCATGAGCACGGACAGCGCGTTGCGGCGTTGAACCAGTCCGGCGTAAAACAGTGCCAGGCCGGGTAATGTCATGAATAGCACGAGCGCCGTAGAAGTCAGCATCCACGCGGTATCACCACTATCGATGGTCTGTCCAGACGCGATCGCAGGCCATATCGCGGTCGCTGCAGCGACCGACATTATTCTTGTTAGCACTTTCACTCCGAGCCCCCGCTAGAGTGCCTGATCGCCGGTCTCGCCCGTACGAATGCGATAGACCTGGCCAAGATCCGTCACGAAGATTTTGCCGTCGCCCACCTTGCCCGTCTTAGCCGACTGGGTGATCGCCTCGATGGCCGGTTCAACGAGATCGTCGGTCAGGGCCAGTTCCAATTTGACTTTGGGTAAAAAATCCACGACATACTCGGCGCCACGGTAGAGTTCGGTATGGCCTTTCTGCCGACCGAATCCCTTGACCTCGGTCACGGTCATACCTTGCACGCCCACCTCCGCTAGCGCGTTGCGCACGTCGTCGAGGCGAAAGGGCTTGATCACAGCGGTAATTAGCTTCATCAGCATCCCCTGGAACGATTGGAAAATTATGTGCCCGCTGTCGGGCTCGTTTTTGTTAAAGTGACGCCATTGTAGCGGACTCAGCCGGAAGATCGACTTTGCGGCACGCAGCCACACGCTTTGACTGGGATCGGTACCGATTTGACGCGGCTGGCTCCTGGTTCTCCATGCCGACCGGTACCCGCGGGTGGTCATTTAGCGCACAGCGTCGGAACATTGGGCGAACATTTCGGGTCTACTCCTAGCACAACAGCCGAGCGCCATCATGTTGATCAGACAACCGAACAAGTTTAAATACTCCGAAATCACGCCGGAGCCGATCTACCGACAGCGCCGCGAGCTCGTGAAGGCCGCCGTCGCACTCGGGTTGCTTCCCGCAGCCATCGGGCGCACTCAGGGACTCGGACCGTACCCCCCGGAACACATGCGGGCACGCACGTCGCCGTTCCCCGAAGACGGTAAGTTGGTCGATGTCACCCCCTGGCCCGGTAGCCTCGATGCGGAGCCGACAGCGTTCGAGGACGTGACCGGTTACAACAATTACTATGAATTCGGCACCGGTAAGACCGACCCGGCACGCAACGCGCACACCCTCGTGACCGACCCGTGGACCGTCACCGTCGACGGCGAAGCCGAGAAGACCGGCACCTTTGCTCTCGACGACCTGATCAGCCCGCATGCGTTGGAAGAACGGATTTACCGCCTTCGCTGCGTCGAAGCGTGGTCCGCGATCGTGCCATGGATCGGGTTTCCGCTGGGCGATTTCCTGAAGCGCTTCAATCCCACGTCCCGCGCGAGATATGTCCAGTTTTTTACCTTGAATGACCCGGAGCAGATGCCGGGTGTGCGTTCCAGGGTACTTCAGTGGCCTTATCGTGAAGGGCTAACCATGGCGGAAGCCATGCATCCCCTGACGCTGATGGTCGTGGGCCTCTATGGCCAGATTCTACCCAATCAGAACGGCGCGCCACTGCGGCTCATCGTACCGTGGAAGTATGGCTTTAAGAGCATCAAGTCCATCGTCGGCATTCGCTTTAGCGAAACTCAACCGGCAACGAGCTGGAACATGGCGAATAGGCGAGAGTACGGTTTCTACTCCAACGTCAACCCGAACGTGGATCATCCGCGTTGGAGTCAAGCCACCGAGCGACCGTTGGGCGGCGGCCTGTTCTCCTCACGCGTCCCGACTTTGATGTTCAACGGCTATGCGGAAGAAGTTGCGCACCTCTATACCGGCCTCGATCTCGTCGCGAACTACTAGCCCGCGCCAATACCGATGACACGCCGCTCACTTGCGCTAGTCAAGGCGTTTGTTGCGCTTGCCTGTCTTACACCCTTGCTGATCCTGGTGGCGCGAATCGCGGGGTTCGGCAGTCTCGGCGCGAACCCGATTCAGGAAGTGCTCCATACGCTGGGCAAGACGGGGTTGAATCTGCTGCTGCTGACACTGACGATCACCCCGCTCAGACGGCTGACCGGCCTGAACTGGCTGGTCGCTCTACGCCGCACTCTGGGATTGTTCGTCTTCGGCTACATCCTGCTGCACGCTGTGGCCTACGTCGTCCTCGATCAGGGTCTCGCGTGGTCGTCGCTGCTCGTCGACGTCACTCAGCGGCCCTATATCACCGTCGGCGTGACCGCACTACTACTTCTCGTCCCGCTGGCCGTCACGTCAACGAACGCCATGCAGCGGCGTCTCGGCAAGCGTTGGGTAACATTACACCGCAGCATCTACGTCATCGCGATCCTTGGGGTTGTCCACTTTTTCTGGCAGGTGAAGGTCACGACACCTGAACCCTTGATCTATACGTTCATCTTAATCGTGTTGCTGGGGTTCAGAGCCAGGAACTGGCTGCTCGTTCGACAGCGGCGTGCCCCGGCGGTCAGTAGACCCTGAAGCCGCCATGCCGCCTGCGGCTGAGGAAGCCCAGCCACCACATCCCGGCCAGGAACCCGCCGACCAGCGTCACGACCAGCGCCGCCGCGACCCACGCTATAGGGACACTGCCACGATAGAGGTCCATGCGCGCTTCGTAAGAGTCCGTCTCGCGCTTCAGGCGCGTCAGTGTAGCCAAGACGACCGCGGAGGAATCCTCGCGGGCCTGGATATGCTCTCCTAGCCGTTCCACCCGAAGCTCGGCGGCCTGCTGCGCGGCCTGGGCTCGCGCGAGCTCCTCACGCGTGACCCCAAGCGCGGCTTCTGCCTCGGAGATCCTGAGTTGGGCCCGTTCGTCCACCACGAGATCCGTGGGGTTGGCGTCACCTTGTTGACCGTCCGCGGTCTGTAACCACGCGTCGTTAGGCCCGCACGCCAGCAAAACGACTAGAACGAATTGAACGCCTCTCGGGCTGGTCACGCAATCGCCTCTATGGTCTACGGATGACTAGGCCTACTAGCGGCCGATTATAGGAAGGTTCCGAGTCCACAACTGCGACGTAGGCACGCCGACACCGGGTGAGACGGGCGGGCCTAGAGGCCTTGGACGACGAGCTTGGGCGCTTTCTCGAGCTTGCCGTTGACGAGTTTCAGGAGTTCTGTGCGCTCGCCGTGGCAGACCAGCTCGGCATAGAGTGAAACGATGGTTCTGGCGTGGCTACCGGCCTGCAGCGTCGACATCTTGCGGATGGTAGCCCTGACGCATGGCTCCCTGCCAGTCGGGCTGACGGCATGTAGAGCCGTCTGGAGATCTTCGAAGCTTACCCGCATATCCTGTGGTAGCTCTCCGCTCTCCAGGTCATCCAGGTGCTCTGTGTAAGCCGTGACGAGACGATCCTTAACCGAGCCCTCCCCTACGAGAGCAGACACTGCGGATTCGAACCGCTCAGCCAGATAGGGCATATAGAAGCCTTGATTCTCGAGATTCTTGTTAGTAGTCATTCCATCCGCTTTCGCGGTGCGTGTTGTTGCCAGCCCGTGCAGCAAACAACGCTCTAGTAAGTAAATTTATACCAAATTATAGGAACCGACTGCAACCCCACGACACCGATCAAGCTAGCGCATGAATAGAGCGAGGTTCTCTGACGAGTCGCCGGTCAGGTTATTCGGCTTTAGGCCGTCAACGAGCGATTTTCCCGTGTCCTGCCGATACCGTACTTCTTCATGCGATCGGTGAAGGTCGAAGGCTTGAGCCCGACCAGCTGAGCCGCCCCTTCGGGGCCCGAGACCCGCCCGTTGCTGAGGCTCAACGCAGCGAGCAAGTTCTCCTTTTGTAGCGCGACGAGCTCTCTTTCGGTCAGGATACGCGTCTCGCGTCGATCCGGCGTGCTGTCGCGCAGCCGTGACGACCGCAGAATATCCGCCATCGCGAGGTCGAGTCGGAGTACCTTCCCCTGCGACAAGATCACGCCCCTCTCGATGACATTTTTCAGCTCCCTCACGTTGCCAGGCCAGTCATACCGGTTTAACAGGCTCACCTGTTGGCGCGACAGCGTCAGCGGCCGGTGGCCGAAGTCCACGCACGCCTTCTCCAGGAAGTGGCTGGCCAGCTGAACGATGTCGTCACCGCGGTCGCGCAGCGGGGGAACTTCGATGGGAAACACGCTGAGCCGGTAGTAGAGATCCTCGCGAAATCCGCCTTGTTCGACGACCTGCTCCAAGTCTCGGTTCGTCGCTGCGACGACTCTGACATCCACCGAGAGCGTCGTATCATCGCCGACTCGTTCGTATTGGCTCTCCTGCAGCACGCGCAGCAGTTTGCCCTGCAGGTCTAATGGAATCTCGCTTATCTCGTCGAGGAATAGCGTGCCGCCGTCGGCGAGTTGAAAACGGCCGACCCGATCGCGATACGCCCCGGTAAACGCTCCCTTCACATGACCGAAGAACTCGCTTTCGAATAACTCGTGCGGGATCGAAGCGCAGTTGACCTTGACCAGCGGACCATCGGATCGAGGACTACGCAAATGGATGACGTGGGCGACGAGTTCCTTACCGACGCCGGATTCGCCCTGGATCAAGACGCTGGCCGAGGTCTGAGCGACGGCCTCCAGGCGCGCCAGCATTTTTTTCAACGCCTGACTCTCCCCGATGATGCGGCCGAAGTTCATCGACACCTGAACTTCCTCCCGGAGATAGTCCCGCTCTTGCTCCAGTTCGTCGCGCAGGCGCGCATTTTCCTCAAACGCCGCCCGCAGTTGTCGTTCGGCGCGGTTTCTCTTGGTGACATCTTTCAGGGCCACGTACAGCTTGGTCACTTCACCGGCCTCGTTCCGATCGGCCCGCGCCGACACCAGCGCTTCAATCTTGTCGCCATCCTTGGTCAGGTAGTTTCGAGGCGCGTTGTCCAGTTCGCCCTGAGCGATGATGTTCACGAGCGCGCGCTGGTCGAGGCTTTCGCGCGAGTCATCCGCCATGAAATCAGTGATGTTGCGACCGATGACTTCTTCTCTGCGATAACCGAGCTTCGTCAACCAGCGATCACTGACGTACACGATGCGCCCGCGATTATCTACGGTATGCAGCATGGCCGGCGTGTCTCGGTAGAGATCCCGGTAGTGCTGCTCACTGCGCGTCTGCGCGCCGATCTCTGTGTACACGGCCACCGTGCGCACATAATCGCCGCTGTCCTGATCATGCTCTATGACCGCGTTCGCCAGACAGGCAACGGCCTCCCCGGTCTTGGTCAGGAGTTCGACGGGCACGTCCGTTAGCTGTCCGGCGCGGCGCAGCACCGGCATATAGTCCTCGACGATGCGCCGCGCCGACTCGGGGCTACTGAGATCCTGGGGACGCAGAGCGGTTAATTCATCCCGGTCGTAGCCGAAGCGCTTCAGCCAGGCGTCACTGGCATCGAGGAAGTAGCCGTCCTTATCCAAGGACACGGACAGGGTGGGGCTTTTCCGGAACAGCCATTGATAACGCGGGTCAGCTGACATAACGCGATATTACGGCAATCCGTGATTTATTTCAACGGTATTCCGTAAAATAACGGTATTCCGTGACAACATAAACCGATAATCTATTGATGTTATTGCATATAGGAGTTGGCACGCCCCATGCATTAGATAGCGCAAGCACGCGATTCCAAACCCCAATACTTTCTCGGAATCTCGTCAAATAAGGATGATCATGATGTTGTACAGACCACCACAAACGGCCTCATTGGCGAGCCTACGGACCGTACTGGCCGTTCTGGCTCTAGGCGTTCTCAGTACTCCCGTCGCCGCCATCGAAGAGCTCACCGTGGATGGCGCCCAGGCGGTGCTCGCAGCCGACGCACGCGACGCTCGCTTTCGGACCGACATGGAGGCATTCGCCAGGTCGGTAGAGCTTGAATTCAAGGCGAGTCTGGCGTTCGACCTGAAGCAGTCGGTGGCACCGCCGCTGAGGCTGGCAGGCGCACTCGTCCACAATCGAGGCTAAGTAAGTAACGGTTAACGCCGGTCGCTGGGCGATCTCCCCCCCGCTACAGTGACCGCAGGCCTGACCGGGAGGCCGTTTTGGGGGCCGGGATCTCCCGGCACGACTCGGAGTCATGGGTAGCATCGGAGTACGGATGTCCGACCCTGGCCCCCATTTTCTTCCCGGCCACCGTGAGCACCGATCGCCGAGAAGCCTACTCGGGCAGAAACTCGAGTGCCCGGCCCCGAGGCTCGTCGAGGACGACCCCGTCTCGAAAGACGACTCCGCCGTTGATGACCGTCAACACAATACTGGAGTTGAATGTCACGCCCTCGAATGGCGACCAACCACACTTATAGTGGAGCGACTCCGGGGTCACGTCGTGCGGTTGATTGAGATCCACGACGACGAGATCCGCACAATAGCCCTCGCGCAGAAACCCCCGGTCCACAACGCGAAACAGGTCCGCGGGATTATGTGCGGCTTTGGTAACGATCTGCTCCAACGTGAACACACCGGCATGGACTTGCTGCAGAAGCACCTGGAGGGAATGTTGGATCAGGGGTAACCCGGCCGGCGCCTGGAAGTACGTTTGCTCTTTCTCCTGCTTGGTATGTGGCGCGTGATCGGTCGCGATGACATCGATCAGGTCCTGCTGGACACCACGGATCAGCCCTTCCCGGTCCTCGGCGGTCTTGATGGCGGGATTACATTTGATGCGGGCACCCTGATCGGCGTAGCGAGACTCGTCAAACCACAGATGGTGGACGCAGACTTCAGCCGTAATGTGCTTCGTCTCGAGCGGGCCAGGGTCGAACAGTTCTAGTTCCCGGGCGGTCGTCAGGTGCAGGACGTGTAGCCGGGTATGATGGCGCTTCGCCAGTTCCACGGCGAAGGACGAAGACTTGTAGCAGGCCTCCGCCGAACGAATCTCGGGATGGGCACTCATCGGCACATCCTCGCCGAAGCGTTGCCGGAAGCGTTCTTCATTCGCCAGGATGGTCGGTGTGTCCTCGCAGTGCGTCGCGACGAGCAGCGCGGCATTCGCGAAGATTTTGTCCAGGACGTCATGATCATCCACGAGCAGGTTGCCGGTCGACGCGCCCATAAAGACCTTGATGCCACAGGCATCCGCTGAAGTGACTCGCTGTATCTCTTGGAGGTTGTCGTTCGTCGCGCCGAGATAGAAGGCGAAGTTCGCGAAGCTACGACCAGCCGCGCGAGCATACTTGTCCGCGAGCGCCGCGCGGTCGGTCGTCGGCGGGCTGGTGTTGGGCATCTCCATGAAACTCGTCACGCCACCGCAGATGGCAGCACGAGATTCGCTCGGAATCGTCGCCTTGTGCGTGAGTCCCGGTTCCCGCAGATGCACTTGATCGTCGATCAGCCCGGGCAGCACGTGGCAGCCTTGAATATCGATCACCTCATCCGCCGAGTCTGCCGACAGACCGGCATCAATTCTCGCGATCCGGTCGCCGTCGAGCAGAATATCCGACTCGAAAACTCGGCCCTCATTGACGAGCGTTCCGTTGACCAACAAGGTCCTGCTCACGTTGCGAATCCGTCCGTTGCCGTGAGGAGCTCATGTATGATGCCGGGCTCATAGGCCGAGTGCCCGGCATTGTCGACGAGGCGAAAGTCCGCCTCCGGCCACCGGTTCGCGAGCTCCCAGGCCGTCTCCATCGGACAAACGACGTCATAGCGGCCTTGCACGATGACGGCGGGGATATGGCGAATCCGCTCCACGCCGTCGAGCAGTTGGTTCTCGTGCTCGAAAAATCCCGCGTTCACGAAATAGTGCGTCTCGATGCGCGCCAGCGCTATCGCGAACTCGGTTTGCTCAAACGGCAGCGTGTGTGCCGGGTCCGGGAGCAGATGGCTGGTCGCGCCTTCCCAGTATGACCAGGCACGCGCAGCGGCGACCTTGGCATCCTCATCATCGCCCACGAGCCGCCGATGATAGGCGCCCAGGAGATCACCACGCTCGTCGACCGGGATGGGTTCGAGAAAACGCTCCCACTGGTCCGGAAACAGTGCGTTGGCCCCGTTCTGATAAAACCACGTGAGTTCCTTCCGGCGCAGTAAAAAGATTCCACGCAAGACCAACTCGGTGACCGCATCGGGATGCGCCTGGGCGTAGGCTAATGAGAGCGTGCTACCCCAGGATCCGCCGAACACGAGCCACCGGGTGATCCCCAGCGACGTCCGCAGTCGTTCCATGTCGGCGATCAGCGCAGCCGTCGTATTGTCCTCCAGCGACGCTTTCGGGCGACTGCGGCCGGCGCCACGCTGATCGAACACGATTATTCGGTAGCGTCCTGGATCGAAAAATCGGCGCGCGCCCTGGTCACCACCACCGCCGGGCCCACCGTGCACGAAGACGGCTGGTTTCCCTTCGGGGTTACCGCACTGCTCGTAGTAGATGGCATGGTCACCGTCCAGCGGTAAATAACCGTGATCGTAGGGTTCCAGCTCGGGATAGAGCGTGCGCAGCGTCACTAGTGGTCAGCCGATCTGCGTAGAACGGCTGCGACTCGCCGCTCTATACTCTTAGACTCGGTCGTCTCGATTCGGTCCATGCATTCTCCGCGCAACCTGATTCCCCTAGACACTCGCTGCGATCTTGCCGCCCGTGAGCTACAGGATGCCATTTCCCTGGCCGGCGGCGCCAGTATCTTGCGCGGCCGGGCAACCTGACTTCCTACTGAACCCCTAGGTAAAAAGCTTTCAGGCGAATATCATGAACCGCAACCACTCACGGCACTACGATATCGAGCCCGCCTGGCTGTCTTCACTACCACCTCCGACCAGATTGAGAACACCATGAAACGATCGACCGTTGCTCTTTTCACGCTGACAGTCGTTGCGGCGTCCATCGCAGGCTGCGAAGGAGACGGCAACGACGTTGACGCCATCGAACGAAGTGCGGAGTTAGCCATAGGCGGCGGCGATCTCGACATTCCGTTCGAGGAGTTCACGCTCGACAACGGGTTGCGGGTAATCGTTCATGAAGACCACAAGGCCCCGATCATCGCTACCAATCTTTGGTATCACGTCGGCTCCAAAAACGAGAACCCGGGCAAGACGGGTTTCGCTCATCTGTTCGAACACCTGATGTTCAACGGCACGGAGAATTACGACGATGAGTACTTCGGACCGTTTGAGCAAGTCGGCGCGACGAACATGAACGGCACGACGAATGCGGATCGGACGAACTACTATCAGACCGTGCCCACGACCGCACTGGATCTCGCGTTATGGATGGAGTCGGATCGCATGGGCCACTTGTTGGGGGCTATCGATCAGGACAAGCTCGATGAACAGCGGGGCGTCGTTCAGAACGAGAAGCGTCAGGGCGACAACCAGCCGTACGGTAGAGCGTTCGACTACATCACCGAAAATCTGTTCCCGGTGGGACATCCGTACTCGTGGTCGACGATCGGCTCCATGGAGGATCTCAACGCCGCGAGTCTCGACGATGTCCGGGAGTGGTTCGCTACCTATTACGGCCCGAACAATGCGACGCTCGTGTTGGCCGGCGATATCGACGTCGCTACCGCCAGAGAGAAAACCGAGCTGTACTTCGGCCATATACCGGCCGGACCACCGCTAGCGCGACTCGAGACCTGGATACCGACGCTCACCCAGGAACGCCGCATGGTCGTGGAGGACCGCGTTCCCCAGGCACGCATCTACAAGACCTGGCCGATACCCGAGTGGGGCAATATCGAAGCCGAATGGCTGGCGCTCGTCGACTCGATTCTCGGCGATGGCAGAACCTCACGGCTCTACCAACGTCTCGTCTACGACGAGCAGGTCGCGACGGATATTGGCGCTTACGCGAACTCGGATGAGATTGCCGGCGGCTTTATGATCTGGGCGACGGCCCAGCCGGGGCAAGATCTGGCCGAGGTCGAGCGCCTGCTGGATGAAGAAGTCGAGCGATTTCTCGCAGATGGCCCGAGCCGAAACGAACTGGCAAGAGTCGTGACGGAAGCCCGGGCTGGTTTCATACGTGCGATCGAGCGGGTCAGCGGTAAGTCGAGCATACTCATCGAGGGCGCCGTGTTCGGCGGCCGGCCCGATGCCTACAAGGACTCACTCGCCATCATGGACTCCGCCACGCCCGACGACCTCCGGGATGCGGCGCGAAAGTGGCTCTCCCAGCCCGCGTTTACGCTTGAGATCCATCCGTTCGCGGCGAGCTTGACCGTCACGGCCCGGGACGCGGACCGCTCCGAGCTGCCATATCCCGCGTCTTTCCCCCAGGCCGAGTTTCCGGAGCTGCAGACCGGCGAGCTGTCGAACGGCATGCGCCTGATCGTTGCGACGCGGGATGCGGTACCCGTGGTTCACCTGAGCTTGCAGTTGAACATCGGTTACGCCGCGGACCAGTTCTCGCAGCCAGGCACGGCCGGCCTAACGCTGGACATGCTGGAGGAAGGCACGGCCAGCCGGGATGCGCTGCAAATCAGCGAGGAGCTGGCCCAGCTTGGCGCAGACCTGCGAATTGGCTCCAATCTGGACTACTCATTCATCAGCCTGTCAGCGTTGACGGAAAATCTCCAGCCATCGCTGGAAATCTTCGGCGACGTGATTCTGAATCCGGCGTTTCCCGAATCCGGGCTCGAGCGACTGAAGCGACTGACTATCGCCGCGATCCAACGCGAAAAGATGTCCCCCGCCAGTATGGCACTGCGAGTCTTCCCGCCGCTGATCTATGGGCAAGGGCATGCCTATTCTCTGCCCATGACCGGATCAGGAACGGAGGCCTCGGTCGCCGCGCTGCAGCGTACCGACCTGGTCGATTTTCACGCGACCTGGTTCAAGCCGAATAACGCGACGATGATCGTCGTCGGTGATACGAATCTGGCGGAAATCACGCCACGACTGGAAGCGTTGTTCGCCGCGTGGACGCCGGACGAAATTCCCCAGAAATTCATTTCCACCGTCGCGCTCCCGGAGGCTGCCAGAGTGTTCTTGATCGACCGGCCCGGGTCGGAACAGAGTTTCATCATCGCGGGCCATGTCATGGCGCCTAGATCCGATGAACGCGAACTCGCTATCCAGGCGCTGAACTTCAGCTTCGGCGGCAGCTTCACGTCGCGGATCAATTTGAATCTACGCGAAGACAAGGCATGGTCGTATGGCGTCCGCTCCGTGATCATCGATACGATGAATCAACGCCCATTCATCACCTACGCGCCAGTTCAGACCGATAAGACGGCGGCATCGATGCTCGAACTGGATCGCGAGTTTCGTGAAATCAGGACCAGCCGCCCCGTCAGCGCCGAGGAAGTCGACACGAGCAAGAAACGAAATACCTTGCGGCTCCCCGGCCGCTGGGAGACCGCGCGCTCCGTGATGAACGACATCGCCGAGATCGTCCGCTTCGGGCTGCCGGAAGACTACTGGCGTCGTTATCCGAGTCTCGTGGACGCTGTGAACGTTACGGAAGTCAATGACGTCGCGCGCTCGCTCCTCGCTCCGGACCGCCTGACTTGGGTCATCGTCGGCGATCTTGAGCGCATCGAAGCCGACATCCGCGCCCTGAACTTCGGTCCCGTCGAACTGATGGATGCAGACGGCAACCTACTGGGTAACTGACTTGGGGACCCGGCGGGTCTTGAATCGGCCGCTGACTTGTGGGAGATTGCGTTCCGGCTTTGCGGTCGCCCCGGCACGACATCGAGCGTGACGGAGTATAAAGACCGGAGTTGTAATGATCGACTGCCATAATTTGACCAAACGCTACGGCCCGCTACTCGCTGTCGATGACTTGAGTTTTCGGGTCGAGCCGGGTGAAGTCCTGGGATTTCTCGGGCCTAACGGGGCCGGCAAGACTACGACGATGAGAATCCTCGCCGGCTTTCTGCCGGCGACGTCGGGCAGGGCGACGGTCTGTGGATTCGACGTCGAGACCCAGAGCATCGACGCCAAGCGACGAATCGGATATCTCCCCGAGGGTGCGCCAAACTATCCGGAGATGTCGCCGCGTTCTTTCCTCGCGTTCGTCGCCGATATCAGAGGGCTCAAAGGCGCGACTCGAACGAGCCGTCTCGATGAGGTCTATGGACTCCTGCATCTGGAGCCCGTCCTGGAGCAGACCATCGACACACTCTCTAAGGGCTACAAACGGCGCGTCGGCCTGGCCCAGGCTATTCTCCACGATCCCGACGTGTTGCTCCTGGATGAGCCGACCGATGGCCTCGATCCGAATCAGAAATATGAGGTGCGGCAACTCATCAATCAGATGTCACAGAACAAAATTATCGTGATCTCGACTCATCTTCTCGAAGAAGTCGACGCAGTGTGTAGCCGAGCGATCATCATCGCGCACGGCCGAATTCTCATTGACGACACACCCGAGTTACTCAAAGCGCGCTCGCGCTTCCACAACGCCGTATCCGTGAAACTCGTCGACCGATCGCAGTTGGACGAAGTGCGCGGTGGTATCGCAGCCTTGGCCGAGGTTGACGCGGTCGAGATGGACGACAACTCGGATCGCCTCACGGCATTCCCGGCGAACGGCCGACGCCCGCTGGGCGCCATCACGGCGCTCGCGACCGCCAAGGGCTGGGAGTTCTCCGAACTTCACCTGGAAACGGGCCGTTTGGATGAAGTCTTCCGCACCATCACGGGGGGGGCCAACGCGTGAGCATTATGCTCGCGATCATGCGCCGCGAACTCCAGAGCTATTTCCTAACGCCGGTGGCCTACGTCTTCATCGTCATCTTCCTCATCTTGACGAGCACGTTTACCTTCTATCTTGGTAATTTCTACGAGCGTAGCCAGGCAGACCTTGCACCATTTTTTAATTTTCATCCCTGGCTTTATCTCTTTCTGGTTCCCTCGTTGAGCATGCGACTCTGGTCTGAAGAGCGTAGATCCGGCAGCATCGAGCTGCTGATGACCCTCCCCGTGGAACTCTGGCAAGCCGTCGTCGGTAAATATCTGGCAGCTTGGGCGTTTACGGGACTTGCGCTCGTCCTGACGTTCCCGATCTGGATTACCGTCAACTATCTCGGCGATCCGGATAACGGCGTGATCGTCGCCGCTTATATTGGCAGTTTGCTGATGGCCGGCGGCTTTCTCGCGGTCGGTTCGTGCATATCGGCGGCGACGAAGAATCAGGTCATCGCGTTTATCCTCGCGGTAGTCGCTTGCTTTTTGTTGTTGCTCGCCGGATTTCCTCTGGTCCTGGACGTGTTCTCCGCCTGGGCTCCACAGGCTTTGGTGGACGCAGTGGCCAGCCTGAGCTTCCTGACGCACTTCGCGAGTATCAGCAAAGGCGTCATCGATCTTCGGGACCTGGTCTATTTCGCCTTATTGATAGGCACCATGCTCTACGCCAATACGATCGTCCTGCAGCTAAAGAAGGCGGATTAAATTCCCGTGACTACACGACAGCAGCGAAAGGTCGGGCTAACTTCATTGGGCCTGCTAGCGCTCACATTCATCGCGGCGTTGATCGCGGCCAACACCCTGCTCAGGGGGATGCGCATCGACCTTACCGAGAACGACCTCTACACGATCTCTGCGGGAACCAGAGATCTGCTCCAGACGATCGACGAACCGATCAACCTGTATTTTTTCTTTTCCGATCAGGAGACGGCAGACGTACCTTACTTGAGGGGCTACGCGACACGAGTTCGGGAAACGCTGGAGGAGTTCGCGCGCGTCGCCGACGGCGGGCTCATCGTGCACGTCATCGACCCCGCGCCGTTCTCCGAAGCAGAGGATCGCGCAGCACAGTTCGGACTCGAGGCCATCAGCCTGGGGTCGTTAGCCCGGTCTATCTACTTCGGCCTCGCCGGAACGAACAGCGTCGGCGACGAAGAGACGATCGCTTTTTTGCAGCCGGAGAAGGAAACCTTTCTCGAGTACGATCTGGCGAAACTCATTTACACCCTTACCAAGATCGACAAGACAGTCGTGGGCTTGCTGGCGGGCGTCCGGATGAGCGCGGGCTTCGATCCTCAGACGCAACAGATAACGGAGCCGTGGGCCATTACGACTCAGGCGCGGCAGCTCTTCGACATACGGGAGTTGGCGCCGAGTGTCGAGCGGATAGATGAGGATATTAGCGTGCTGTGGGTCGTCCATCCCAAGCGCCTGAATGACATGACGCTCTATGCGATCGACCAGTTCATTCTCGGCGGCGGCCGGGCATTGATCTTCGTGGACCCCTTCGCCGAGGTCGAGATGACGACAAACAATCCGGCGATGATGGCTGCTGGCAGTGCATCCGATTTGGGGCCGCTGTTCACGGCTTGGGGAATCGAATACTCCCCTAATGACGTCGTCGTCGATGATCGTTACGCCCTGAGTATCAATGCCGGCCCCGGCCTGCGACCCGTCCGCCACCTCGGGCTGATAGGCTTGGACGGGCTTGCCGTGAATAACGAGGACGTCGTCACTTCCGGGCTCAGCTCGATCAACCTCGGTACGTCGGGGCACTTCACGGTCGCAGAGGACAGCGACGTGACACTGGTGCCGCTACTGACGTCGAGCGCGTCAGCCGGGACGCTACCGACTATCCAGTTCCAGTTCTTGTCCGACCCTAGCTCACTACTGAATGGCTTTACGCCCAGCGGTGAGATCTACGTGCTGGCAGCCCGCCTGGAAGGCCCGCTGACGACTGCGTTTCCGGATGGCCCACCGACTGTAGACGACGAGTCCGAGGACGAAGCAGCCGTAGATTCGGACGACTCGGAGCCGACAAGCCACCTGACATCGACGGCGGCGGCGAATGTCATCCTCGTCGGTGATGTCGACATCCTGAGCGACCGAATGTGGGTCCAAAGACAGAGTTTTTTCGGGCAACAGCTCCTGACGGCGTTCGCCAACAATGCTGACTTCGTCATCAACTCTCTGGACAACCTGTCCGGTAGTGCTGCGCTGATCGGTATTCGTGCCCGAGCCAGCTTCTCTCGACCATTCACGCGGGTCGACGACCTGCGCCGCGTTGCCGAAGCTGAGTTCCGGGACACTGAACAGCAGCTGCAAGCCGAGCTCGCTGAGACAGAGCAGAGATTGGGGGAGCTGCAGCTCGATCGTAGCGATGGCGGATTGTTACTGATGAGCGAAGAGCAGCAGGTCGAAATCGAACGTTTCTTGCGTCAGCAGGGTGCCATCCGCCAGGAACTCAGAGCCGTACAGCGAAATCTGGACTTGAGTATCGAGCGACTCGGCGCGACGTTGAAAATTATCAACATCGGCCTCGTGCCGTTGTTGCTCACGATCGGCGCATTGATCTTCGTGGTCTATCGCCGCCGCAAGGCAGAGGCAACGCAGTGAATCAGCGAACCGTGTTCTGGCTGGGAGGGGCTCTTGTTATCCTGACGTTACTGGCCGTCGTTGGGCAACGGGAGCAGCAACCTCGAACACAGGGCGGCGAGATGTTCCTGCCGGGCCTGCTGGAGTCACTCGACGACATCGAGCGCGTGGAGCTCGTCCGGCGTGGAGAGGAACCTGTCGCTACGCTTGAGCGCACTGCATCCGGATGGGTAGTTCTGGAACGGGACGGCTATCCCGCCGATCTCAGAAAGATACGCCATGCGCTGCTCACGCTGGCCGAGACGCAGATCCTGGAAGCGAAGACGGCCGATGCGGGCCTTCACGATCGCCTAGGCGTCGAAGCGATCACGGCGGACACCGCCGGAGGTATCGCCGTCAGACTGATCGGGTCGGCGACACCGATTGAATTCATCGTCGGCGATGCGGCGGGCGACTATCGACGCTACGTCCGCCGCCAGAATGAAGACCAATCCTATCTAATCAACAGAGACCCCGAACTCGGTACGACGGTTACCGACTGGCTCGATATGGCGATCGTCGACATCGACGGCGCGCGCGTTCAACAGGTGACCGTGAGTCGTCCGGACGGCGAGACGTTAGTCGTCTCGAAGGATGTGCGCGGGCAGTCCAACTTCACGGTCGTGAATCTTCCGGAAGAGCGCGAGCTGCTTTACGCCGCTATCGCCAATGTCATGGGAAACGTTCTCGCGGGCTTAGCGCTGGATGATGTCGAGCGCCTGACCGATGTAACGGAAGAGGTCATCGTCACCGAGTTCCGCACATTTGACGGCCTGGTGATAACCGCACAGTCGTCGGAACGCGGCGAGGGGACCTGGGTAAGTTTCGCGGCGACGATTGACCAGACGCTGCCGCCGGAGTCCGTAGAGACGCGAGCCGCCGCTGAGGCCGAAGCCGCAGAGATCAACGGTCGTGTCCAGGGCTGGCGGTATAAGATTCCGACCTACAAATTCGAGCAGTTGACGCGCGAGATGACGGACCTGCTGCAGGCCGTCGACTGAGACGCGTGCCTTAGGCTACCAGCCGCCGCTACTCAAGCTGACACTGATCCGGCCGAGCCCTGCGACGGCGATCAGACCCGCAAGTGACCCCTGCCATTTCGCAGCTCCGGACTCGTGTAAACCGAGATGATGGCAGCAACTTTCCTGCCCCCTCGCGACTGCTGCGTGCACTGGTGGCTCCGCTCGATTCCGCTTGCTCTGCCCTGGCAGCGGATGTAGGCTTTTTTGCTGAAGTTGAGCGGAAGAAGAATCAACGACTAAGAGACTTCGCAGCCGACCCTCCACACACCGCCATTTCACGGCATCGGGGGACAGATGTACCGGAGACAATTCGTCAAGGACGACCACCCGGGAGACCCCCTCGTTAGGGCTCTCCGCGGATGTACTGCACGCACTGGCTCGCGGCAATGCCGAACGCAGTTTCCCGAGATACAGGACATGAATGCAGGAGTTGACTGACATGCCGGAAACCGCCCCGACGTACCCGAAGAAGACCCGCGAGGTGCACAACATGCTGATGGACTCCACGCGCTGGGACAGCTTCAAGTTCCGCGACGGCGACATCGTCATCGACACGTGGGCCAAGTCGGGCACGACCTGGACGCAGCAGATCGTGTCGCAGCTGATATTCGAGGGCGCCGAGAATCTCGCGGCGCTGGATATCTCGCCCTGGCTCGACATGCGCGTCATACCGCTCGACGAGATGATCGCAAATCTCGACGCACAGACGCATCGGCGTTTCTTGAAGACACACCTGCCGGCCGATGCGCTCGAGATATCGCCCAAGGCTAAATACATCTTCCTCGCCCGGGCCGGCAAGGACGTCGTCTGGAGCTGGTACAACCATCTCGCGAATATGACGCCCGAGTTCTACGACCAGATCAACAACACGCCCGGACGCGTCGGCCCGCCGCTCAATCGGCCGACCGGAGATGTGCGGAAATTTTTCCACGACTGGCTGGAGGACGGTGGTCTCTACGACTGGCCGTATTGGTCGCATATCCAGTCGTGGTGGGATATCCGCGATGTGCCGAATGTCCGTCTCTTGCACTACAACGATCTGAAGGCGGACATGCCCGGCGAAATTCGTCGCATCGCGGAGTTCCTGGAGATCGACATCGACGAGGAACGCTGGCCCGACATCGTCGAACATTGCACATTCGACTACATGAAGAAGCACGCGGACACGCTCTCGGAAGTGTTCAAAGACGCGTTCGAGGGCGGCCTGAAGACATTTATTTACAAAGGCACGAACGGCCGCTGGCGCGATGTGCTGACGCCCGAGGACCTCGAGAAGTACGACAACGTCGAGAATGCAAACCTGACGCCGGACTGCGCTCGCTGGCACGCGACCGGCGAGATGCCCGACTCACAGCTTGAGGCTGACTAGTTGGCCGGGACGGCAGAGGGCGGTAACCTGGTCTACACCAACAGGATGATAAGCTTGTGCCATCGATGGACTACCTGAGGGGGAAGCCCGATGACGGATAACATTAGGACCACGCGGCGGGACGTTCTCGCCATGCTCTCGGCCGCAGGCGTGGCCGGGTTTGGGCCGGTACGATCGCTCGCTCAGGAACGGATGCCCGCGCGCGCGATTCCGAGCACCGGCGAGATGCTGCCCGTAGTCGGGCTAGGCTCGAGTAAGGTCGTGTCACAGATCTCCACGAATGGCCCCGAAGCACTCGCGGCGGTACTACGGGCGCTCGTCGCGAACGGCGGCAGCGTGGTCGATACGTGGCCGCGGAATCCCGAGAACGATGCAGGATTCGGGCAGGTCACGAGCGAGCCCGATCTGCGCGACAGCCTGTTCATCACGACTAAGATCGATCAGACAGGAAAGGCGGCCGGTATTGCACAATTTCGCCGCACGCAGCAACTGTATAATCGCGAAACCGTCGACCTCGCGCAAATATTCAGCCTGACCGATCTCGACGTCCAATGGCCGAATCTTAAGGACTGGAAGGCCGACGGACACGCGCGCTATATCGGCGTGACGGTCTCACAATACCGTCGCTACGAGCAGCTCGAGGATTTCCTGCAACGCGAAACGCCCGATTTCGTGCAGATGAACTACTCTATTACGGAGCGCCGGGCCGAAGAGCGGCTGTTGCCGCGGGCTGCCGACCAGGGACTCGCCGTGTTGATCAACCGGCCGTTCATGAACGGTGCTTATTTCGGACGGCTCGAGGGGCGACCGGTGCCCGAGTGGGCTGCCGAATTCGACTGCACGAGCTGGGCGCAGTTCTCGTTGAAGTACATCCTGGCCCACCCGACAGTGACTTGCGTCCTGACGGAGACGAGCAACCCGCGCCACATGGAAGAAAATGCGCGGACGGCGTTCGGCCGCCTCCCCGATGCGGCCGCGCGTGCACGGATGAGAGCCTTCATCGACGAGGTCTGATAATGAAGTGGATCAAGCTCTGCGCTCTCGCGGCGTGTCTGGTTCCGTGTCTGGCCGCAGGACACCACTCGACCTTCGAGTACGATCTGGACGTCGTCCAGGAACTCACCGGCGAGATCGTGCGACTTCAGTGGCGAAACCCACACGTCCGAATGACTCTTCGCGTACGCAACGATGACGGAACCGAGCAACTATGGGAAATGGAAGCACAAGATATCAACAGTCTCGATCGTGCCGGCGTTCCCCGGGATCTTGTCGAGGCCGGGCAGGTGGTGCGGGTCGCAGGATCGCCATCTTCCCGACGCGACGGAAGCCTCTTGTTGACCAACCTCATGCTGCCCGACGGCAGAGAGGTCCTGATGCATCTGTCGAAAGGACCGCGGTGGAATGATCAGAGAATCGGCGATCGGCAAGCCGTTCGTGGCCGAGACGACGAATTCGAGAAGCCCGTCGATGACATATTTCGCGCGTGGACTACGGTGCAATCGAACACCCCGGGTTATTCCGAGGATCCGCCACTGACCGCCGCGGCTCGTGCAGCGTACGAATCCTTCGATCCCACAAGCGATGACCCGGTTCTGCGTTGCATCGCTCCGGGCATGCCGGAAGCGATGACGTACATCGGGCCGCACCCGGTCGAGTTCGTTCAGCTGGACGATAGCGATATCGAGATTCGGATCGAATCCGACGACAATGTGCGGGTCGTCCACATGGGCGATGACGCGAGCGCAGAGAATCAGCCGCTCTCGGCCTTAGGGTATTCGGTGGGTCGCTGGGAAGACAATGTCTTGGTCGTGACGACGACAAGGATCGATTGGCCCTACTTCAAGGTATTCGGTCTCGTCGCCGCACCTCAGAGCGAGCAGATGGAGATCGTCGAGCGCTTCACGCTGGACCAGATTCGGGGAGAGCTGATCTATAGCTTTACGGCGAACGATCCGGCGACCTTCACCGAGCCGGTAACGGCACGTCGATATCATGTGTGGCGCTACCGCCCGGGCACGACGGTGGAACCGTATGAGTGTACTCTGGACGAATAGCTGATCGATTCGAAACAGCAGACTCAACACGAAAACAGGGGAAGTCATGAACACGATTCTGCAACTCTCCAGCGCAGTCGTCGCAGGCGCGCTCGTTACGCTGCCGAATGCTGCTTCCGGCCATCACTCCATGTCTGAATTCGATCGCAGCATCGTCACAGAAGTAGAAGGCGTGGTCTCGAGGATCTCATGGAGAAACCCGCACATTCTGTTGGAGGTGACCGCAACCGACGACAGCGGCGCAGCGGCCGTGTGGTATTTTGAGGGCGGCGCCGTGAGCGCGCAGCGCCGCCGTGGCGTAACGGGCGAGCTGATCGAGGTGGGCGACGAGGTCCGTGTCGCGGGCTGGCCGTCTACACGTAGGGACCAATATGTCCAGGTCAATCACGTGCTGCTGCCCGACGGCGTCGAGCTGCTCGTCGGCGGCGTGCGAGAACCGCGGTGGTCGGATACCACCGTCGGCAGTGAGACCTGGGTCGTCGATCCCGAAAAGGTCGCGGCGGCCCGTGGAAACGGCATCTTTCGAGTCTGGAGCCAGGGCTCGCGCGCCTGGTACTTTACCGGAAGGTCGGACTATAAGGTGAGGGAGTCTGCGGCGGCGATCGCGGCTGAGTGGGACGACATCACAGACAACCCGCTATTGGAATGCATGCCGCCGGGAATGCCCGGACTGATGGGCAATCCGTACCCGATGGAATTCGTGCGGGTCGGTGACAATATCGAGTTGCGGTTCGAGGAGTTCGATGCCCTCCGTACGATCCATCTCGGCGACGTGGCAGACGCAGCCGACATACCCCCTTCGCACTTGGGCTACTCGGTCGGGCACTGGGAAGGAGAAACACTCGTCGTCTCGACTTCCCGGGTCAACTGGCCCTATTTCGACCGTGTGGGCGTGCCGCAAACCGAGAACGTGGCGATCCATGAACGATTCACCGCCGTGGAGAATGGTGACCGACTCGACTACGTGCTGACCGTCACGGAACCGGCTTCGCTCGTCGAGCCCTTCGTCTGGGATGCGTATTTCGTTTGGAAGCGGGGCGAGGAGGTCAATCGCTATGACTGCACGTTGGAGGAATGGGCTTCGACCGAGAGCACCCTCGGCAACTGATCTCGTCGTGGCAAGAGCAATCGTCCGCTGGTGTCGCCGGGGGCATTCCCTTTCTAACGCGCCGGAGCGCGTTGATCCATGACGGCAGAGACACGCGGCGCGGCCGCACGACTCTCGGTGCGGCCGGCAGACGAGAATGACGTCGGCATCATTCGCGAGTTCATCCAGGAGCTGGCCGATTTCGAGCACTTGTCGCACGAGGTCGTCGCTACCGAAGCACTACTGCAGCGATTCTTATTCGGGGAACGACCGATAGCCGAAGCGGTCATAGCCGAGTACGACGGAACCCCTGCCGGGTTCGCGTTATTCTTTCATACATTTTCTACATTTTTGGCGAGACCGGGCCTTTATCTGGAGGATTTATTTGTAAGACCGAACCTGAGGAGCAAAGGCATCGGCAAGGCACTGCTTCGCTATGTCTCCGACCTCGCCGTCGAGCGCGACTGTGGCCGAGTCGAGTGGTCCGTCTTGGAGTGGAACCAAGCGGCGATCCAGTTCTATGAGAAGCTTGGCGCTGCACCGATGGGAGAGTGGACCGTGTACCGCCTCGCCGGCTCCGCGTTGCGTGAGTTCACCCAGGAACGCTGATACTTCTGCAGGATTATGGGTAGCTGCGCATCACGCCGACGGCGGAGAAGCCTACGCGGCGCAATGGGGACGCCCCACGATCGGGCGTCAACCGGCCTCGATGTGACGTATCTTCCCCGGCTGCGTCAGCCGGTAGAACTGGCATAACTCCTTCTTCAGCTCGCTGCCGGCATTCCATCGTGAAAGTTGCGGCGCGAGCTTCAGACAGTACTTGGCAGCGTAGTGATTCGCGTCTTGGTATCGCGTCAACTCGTCGCCGCTGAGCCGCACATCAAACCGTGCTGACTCAAAGAGGCGATGGTGGAGATTCGGCGGTGGGTTCTCGCCCTGTTGCCGCAGTAACAGAGTCGTGCCGATGAATTTGTCTACTTCCGCCTGAAGCTCCATCTCCAACAGCGTTACAGACTTCTCCGCCGTCGCATTCCAAGCGTAGTAGATGAAATGACTGACGCCTTCCAGCGCCGTCCAGAAATCCTCCAGGTTGTCCGCACTCAACCGGTTCGCCGGGTTGTTATCGCGGAGCCGGTCCATCAGGCCCTGTCCGAGATAGAGAGAGACCGATGCGGCATCCGCCTCTTCAGCGATCAAGAGTTTTTCTTCGACGCGGCGACCACCCGCGTCCAACTCGTCGGCTAGTCTTGCATCGGTAATTAGAAAATCATAAACATCGTATGACATCTCCAACGCGTAGATGTCACTCAACAGAGACTGTAACTGCCCGAGGACCATAGCCACTCAGTGTCGGAAACGGATGTCCACGCTGCCGTCCGGTTCGACTCCGAGGTCCCGCAGCATGTGCTCTGCTCGCTTACTACCGGTGCGCAACCACATCTCATACAACCGCAAGATATCCCGATCGTCGTGTGACCGCGCGTCCTCTCTGACAGCATTCAGTACGTCGACAAAACGCTCGAACTTGTGCGCGAGTTCTGCGAAGACCGGACCGAAGGCCTGGCCCCTGGGTGTGCCTCGGACCTGTACCGACAGCGAGTCATACGCTCCGCCGCCGATGGCAATGTAGTAGTCAACATCCACGACGCGTTTCGCCAGACTCTCTGAGAAAAAACCTGCGATAAACAGTGAGATATCACCCACCCGTTGCAAAACGAAGTCGCGTTCATGGGGGTTGGTTGCCTCCGCCGCCTCCGCGAGCATCAATGCCAACGGCTTGAGGCCGAGTCCGGCCTGAGTCTCCTCGTACAACGCATCGGAGCGCGCGAATAATGTCAGGAGGCTGACAACGTAGTAGGCCGTGTGATCGCCCGCCGTCAAGCCTTGTCGCTGCATGGCCTGATCCACGGAGTCGCGGAAGAACTCCTGCAGGCTCGCGACAGGCCGGACTCGATCAACGCGACTGGCTTGCATTGCGTCTCTCCGTTAGCACGCCGATACTGGGAGAGCTAACACCGTTGACGATCGCTCGGTAACGACCTCGAGTATATGAACGCCCGCGAGAAGACAGTCGTGATTCAGATCACATTTTTGACTTCCGGCGATGTGACGAATCTACCATTTAAGTGCATCAGGCGTAGTCTTCGACTACGACCGGCTTTGTGCCAGCGACCGGGTCGATTAGACTTCCGGTCGTAGACTTGACTGTATCCTGATCTGCGCCCTGCAACGGGCGAATCCGGAGTGTTGAAACCGAGCCTAACTTGACGATTCAAATCGGCCTCGTTCTCGCCATCCTGATCGCATCGATGGTGCTGTTCGTCAGCGAGAAGATCCGGATGGATCTCGTCGCGCTGATGGTGCTCGGGACTCTTGTCTTAACCCAGCTGGTAACACCGACGGAGGCCGTAGCGGGTTTCTCCAACGCAGCCGTGATCGCCGTGTGGGCCATGTTTATCCTCAGCGATGGCCTGACCCGAACCGGAATCGCCAATGTCATCGGCAATACCGTATTGCGACTCGCCGGACGAACAGAGACTCGCATGATCGTCGTCATCATGCTGACCGCCGGCCTGCTCTCGGCCTTCATGAACAACATCGGCGTCGCCGCCCTGATGTTGCCGGTCGTTATCGACGTTGCGCGGCGTACCCGGATACCCGCGTCGCGATTACTCATGCCGCTGGCGTATGGCAGTCTCCTGGGAGGCCTGACCACGATGATCGGCACACCGCCGAACCTGTTGATCAGTGGTGCGTTGGAAGCGGCGGGTCATACTCCGTTCGGCTTATTCGACTTCACGCCGATCGGCGGCCTCGTTCTTCTCATCGGCACCGTCTTCGTCGCGTTGGTCGGCAAACATATATTGCCGCGCAAGAAACCCGAGGAGGAGATCCAGCGGCGTAGTCAGCGAAATCTCCGGACGCAATACGGCCTGCAATCCCGTGCCTTCGAGATGCGCGTACCGGCAAAGTCCATACTCGTAGGTAAGACCCTAGGTCAGAGTCGGATCGGCAGCGCAACCGGCCTTATCGTTTTCGCGTTGAGACGCGGAAGCGAAACGGAATCAATGCCGTCTCGACAGACCGTGCTACAGGGTGGCGACACACTTCTCATTCAAGGACGGCTCGATCGATTCCATGAGTTTCAGCGTTGGAGTGAGCTCGTCATCGAACGCGAGGCGCCCGTACTGCAAGGCTTGATGGCCGGTCAGGTCAAACTCGTCGAGGTTGTGGTGGAAGAAACCTCACCGTTGGTTGCCGACTTGCTACACCATTCGGAATTTAGAAAGCGGTACGGCGCCAACGTCCTAGCTATTCGTCGTGGGGAACTCGTTCGCCGCGTGAATCTCGCCAACGTGCCTCTGAGAGGCGGTGACGTTCTACTGCTGCAGGCGACTCCCGACACGGTAGAAGAATTGGAGCGTTCGCCCGAATTCTCAGACTGCCGTGAAGTCAAGGAAAAAGAGCTCAGCGAAGTCTACCGGCTTCAGGAGAGGATCTTCGTAGTTCGCGTACCGCGTGAATCGCAACTCGCAGGCGATACGCTCATGCGTAACCGGCTTGGCGACGCGTTCGACTTCCGCCTGCTGGCACTGTTTCGCGAGGGTGAACTCAAGATCATGCCAGAACCCGATCAATCTCTGAAGGGTGGTGACCTGTTATTGATTCAGGGCCGGGAAGAGGATCTCGACGTCTTGCGCGGCCTGCAGGAGCTCGAGGTAAAACGTGGCGCCGAAACGAATCTCAATGCGTTCGAGTCAGACCGTCTGAGTTTGCTTGAGGCGACGCTCGACCCACGTTCGAGCCTCGTGGGTCAACCGTTGTCGGAGTTCAGCTTCCGCGAAAAGTATGGGCTGGAACTCGTCGCCTTGTGGCGTAAGGGTGAGGCGATTCGGACGAACCTCGATCAACTCCTGTTGCAATTCGGTGATGCGTTCCTGTTGCTTGGCCCGCGGCAGCGACTCGCCGTACTCGAGCGCGACCCCGAGTTCCTGGTGCTCACGCCGGTGACGCACAGGCCCATCGATACCGCGAAAGCACCACTCGCCGCCGGCATCATGCTGTTGGTCGTGCTCTCGGTGCTGACGGGCTGGCTGCCGATCTATATCGCCGCGGTCATCGGGGCGACGCTGATGATCCTGACTCGTTGCTTGAGCATGGACGAAGCCTACCGGGCGATCGATTGGCGAGCGATCTTTTTGATCGCCGGTATGCTGCCGCTAGGCACGGCGATGGAACAGACCGGCGCGGCGGCACTCCTGGCCGAGCAGACCATGAACGTCCTCGGGCCACTGGGACCGTGGTGGGTGATCGGCGGGCTCTACTTGATCACGGCGGCCGGCACGATGATCATTCCGACGGCCGCGCTGGTCGTACTGATGTCACCCATCGTCCTGTCGGCCAGCGCCGATCTCGGCGTCGAGCCACACACGGCGATGATGGCAGTGGCTATGGCGGCCTCGGCTAGTTTCACGAGTCCGATTTCACACCCGGCGAATATTCTCGTCATGGGCCCGGGCGGTTACCGCTTCGTCGACTACCTGAAGCTCGGGTTGCCGTTGACTGCGGTGGTATTCGTCACCGTGATGCTGTTGCTGCCGATCGTCTGGCCGCTGTCGACGCCGTAAACCCGATGCGGGCGATCCGTAAGCCGCGCCGCCAGCGCTATTAAGAGCTTGCCGCAGTGAGTATGGATTTCGCTGCGCCAGTGGCGTCGATTGAGGTGCGCCAGCCCGTTGAGCTCGTAGCTCGCATCCAGCAGGACCAACGATCCCGTCTCGAGAGGCTCGAGTCGCCAGCGCAAACGGAGCCTGACGCGACACGGCGGATCGAACAGGCTCTCGTATAACGTCAGCACGACGGGGCGGAGACATTCGACGACTCGGCCGCGCCGAATGACCGAGCCGCGGCGTTGCACATAGGTCTGCCCCACGCGGGGCAGGCGGGTCGACCCGGCCAACCGCTCGTCGGAAGCCCAGCGGCTTCTTGCGAGCATCTGCACGAGCGCCGAGAACACTTCGGTCAACGGCGCGGCCAGCGTCGCCTCATGTCGTTGCCGAACCACTGCCTTTCTCCCTGCCGGCTTCCCTATCATCGTGGAGAACGAACTTAGCGTTGCCGGCCGGAGGAGCCCAGTCGCTAAACCGGCCGAAGTTCGCAGAAACGCACTACAGTTTACGGCACGAGTACGGTCGATCCCTTCGTGAGTCTCGCTTCCAGCGCCCGGTGGGCATCCGCGGCATCAGCCAACGCGAAGCGTTGCCCGATCTCGATGTGGAGTTGGCCGCCGCTGACCAACTTAAACAGCTCACCGCTGGCCTGCTCGAGTTCCTCGCGATCGCTCACATAGCTGAACAACACGGGCCGGGTAACGTACAACGAGCCGCGTTTCGCGAGTTCGAGCAACGGCAGACAATCGACGGCTCCGGAGGCGTTGCCGAAACTGACCAGCAGCCCCCGCGGACACAGGCAATCCAGCGACTTATAGAGCGTGTCCTTGCCGACAGAGTCGTAGACCACCCGAACACCGCTGCCGTTCGTGAGTTCTCGGACTTCCCCGACGATGTCGCTGTCGGCCAGGAGCACTTCCTCGTAGCCGTGATCGAGAGCGAGTTGTCGCTTCTCCTGCGTGCTCACGACGCCGATGACCCTGGCGCCGAGATGCTCGGCCCATTGACCGGCGATGAGCCCGACACCGCCCGCCGCCGCATGGATCAATACCCAGTCTCCAGCCTGGACTTCGTAGGTCCGCCTGAGCAAATACCACGATGTCAGACCCTTGAGGGTCATCGCCGCCGCCGTGTCATCCGCAACGCCCTCGGGCAGCTTCAACAGCCACTTGGCGTCCATGACACATTCTTCGGAGTACGATTGCGCCGGCGGTGGCGCCGCGTAGGACACTCGATCCCCGGGCACGACGTGCTCGACGCCCTCGCCGACGGCGACGACCGTGCCCGCCGCTTCGCCGCCGATGCCGCTCGGCAGCGTGATCGGGTAGAACCCGGAACGGTAAAACGTATCGATGAAATTCACGCCGATGGCTGAGTGGGTGACCCGGGCCTGCCCAGGCCCCGGATCGGCGACCTCTACTTCTGTGAATTCAAGCCTCTCGGGTCCGCCGAACTCATTGATTCTGATCGCGTGGGTCATTGCCTTGTTCGTCCTCTCTTTAAACCATCCACTGTCCAACCGGGTACCATCCAGGCTCGCCGAGAGCAACGATACAGCTAGATCCATGCCCAAGCACTTCATTATCATCGGCGCGGGCCAGGCGGCCGCGCAGGCCGTCCAGACGCTGCGCCAGAATAGTTTCGACGGGCACATCACCCTCGTCGGTCAGGAGCGCTATATCCCCTATCAACGGCCGCCATTGTCGAAGAAGTATCTGGCCGGTGAGCTCGAAACCGAGCGACTCTATCTGCGGCCGGCAAAATTCTACGCAGACCGAGACGTCGTCCTGGAGTGCGGTATTCGCGCGGAACGCCTGGAGCCTTCGGCCCGACGCGTGATACTCGAAGACGGCCGAACGCTCGACTACGACGGACTGATGCTAGCGACCGGCAGTCGTGTCAGGCGGCTCGATCTCCCCGGATCCGGTCTCGCCGGGATTCATTACGTTCGGACCATCACCGATGCGGAAAGCATCAGGGCCGAGCTTGCGCCAGGCAAGAAACTAGTGATCGTGGGCGCAGGCTATATCGGACTAGAGATCGCTTCGGTAGCGACTTCGCTGGGTGTCGATGTGACGGTCCTCGAGGCGGTCGATCGCGTGCTAGCCCGCGTGGTGTGCCCCGAAGTAGCGCAGTTCTATCTCGACTATCACTCCGAGGCCGGCGTGCGGATCCATTGCAACACAGGCGTCACGGCGTTCCACGGTCACACTGGCGTCGACGCCGTGGAGACGACCTCGGGTCGGCGCTTCTCCTGTGATCTCGTCGTCGTCGGTATCGGCATCGTACCGGAGGTCGGCTTAGCGGAGGCGTCGGGCCTGACCTGCGACAACGGCCTGCACGTCGATGACCACGCGCGAACCGACGATCCGAATATCGTCGCGGCGGGCGATTGCACGAATCACCCGAATCCGTTCGCCGGCCGGCGGATTCGACTGGAATCCGTACACAACGCGGTCGAACAGGCGAAGACCGCTGCGCTGAGCCTGCTCGGTGAATCTCAACCCTACGCACAGGTACCGTGGTTCTGGTCCGATCAATTTGACCTGAAGCTACAGATCGCTGGGCTCTCCGAGGACGACGATCAAGTCATCGTCAGGGGCAACCCCGACGACAACAGTTTTTCGGCATGCTATCTGCGGGCCGGGAAGCTCGTCGCCGTGAATGCCGTGAATTCCCCGAGAGATTTCATCTTCGGCAGGAAGCTCATCGCCAACGGGTCCGTCATAGCGCCGGAGCAGCTCGCGGACTCGGCCACGAGCCTCAGCGATTTCCTTTAGCACTGCGACCGGGAGGGCTAGCGAGCCCGATTGATTCTGCGGCCGGGTTGCCCGGAATCTAGGGCAGGCGCAGGAACAGCCGAACGTCCATACGCGCGGGGCCCACTGCCTGATCAAAGTCGGAGATATGGTAACTCTCGACGGCCGTACCGTGACGATTCGCGAAACGGCCGGTCGCGCCGGCCACGATCGCCGCGCCTCCGTCCGCCGGCCCGACCGTCGGGCTGTAGCTCTTCGGTCCCTGCCAGGACCGATCGAGATACCAGACGGGAATGAGCGTATCTCTCAGGAACGGCCACAAATTGCTATCGGCTTGAATGAAAAACGAGCCCTCGCCCGGGATCGTCACGAGCCAGTCATCATCGACCAGAACGCCCCGGGTCAGCATCTCCGTTCTCTCTGACAGCTGGCTTACGCGGCTCGCTATGCCGACGGGAACGTTGTCTTCGTCATGCAGCACGACGACGCTCAACATCGAATCTTTGATCGTACTTTCCCACAGCGCAGGAATCAGTGCCGGCTGTAGCGGCAGCCTGGACTGGCCGCCATGTGTGACGGCGAGCCCTTCAGTGAACGGCGAGCGATAGGTGAGCACGCGCGCATTCACGCTGACGATGACACCCGAATCCGCAGTAAAAGGGTTGTAGTAGAGCGCAACGAATCCCAGCGCACAGCCGAATAGGCACCCAGCAATTGTAACGAGCACGACCCTCACTCGCTGCTCCTGGCTATCGTCTGCAGTTCGATGGTGCCGCGCAGGTCACCTGCCTGGCTCACGCCGCTGATCGCCCAGCTTTCCGCATACGTGCCGCCCAGGCCAGCGAACTCGTGACTGCCGCCGACAATACGACCGGAGCCGGCCTCTTCGGATCCGATGCTCAGCTCGAGCGCTCCGCTCCACGCCACGCCGGCGATCCGGCCAGACGCAGCAAGCTCGCGGTCCAGTATCCCGGGGTCGGCCGCGCCCATGAGATGCATCGTCCCCCGACTCGGGATGGTTAGCGCCCACGCCGTGGCCGCTTCGTCCCCTGTGACGCTGGAATGCCGGACGGCCAGACCGATCACGTCACCCTGAACATCCCGTAGCTTGAAATGCTCCACTAATATGGACTCATTGACCAGTGCCTCGGGAAACTCGACGCCCACCGGAAAATTTCTAGCTCGCAGTCCCATGTCCGCAGTGCCCATGCTTGCGATTCGATCGACCGGGAAGCGAATCATGAAGTTCTCGACACGCCCGCCATTGTGCAGCACGATCGTGCGTGAGGCTGTGCGCGGGTGGTCTACCCAGGGGTAAAACCGAGCGGCACCAACGGCCACCACGAAGCCTAGGATAATTCCTGAGAGGAATAAGTATCTCATCGGTTGCTAGCTAACTGAGTCTGCCTAAGGCGTGGAGTATCTGCGTTTCAGCGGTCTAATTCGGGTACGAAGATCACAAAATCGACGGCCAGCCCGCTTATATTTTTCGGAAATAGGCGGCCAGATACTCCTCGAAAGTTGGGCTCGCCAGATCTGCCAGGGCCTGAGCACGCTCGAGCGAGCGTTCTGCGTGGCTGGTGAACAGTGCCATCTTCTCCGGCGGCAGGCGGAGCTGACGGAAGTATTCTGCATGCGTTTTGGATAGGTCCAGCGTGAATTCGAGGAAGCTCTGACCTTTCTCTCGAATGTCTGCCAAGATCTGAGCTGAAGGCGTCAAGTCCGGCTCGAGCAGTGCTGCGCGTTGCGCCTCCACGGCTGCCAGATAGCCCTCTCCCTCTACATCCAGAATGGCGGCGATTTCCTGTATGCGGTCGACGAATGCCATCCCACGGTCTCGCAAACTGAGTTCATGCCCGTCTCCGGGCAACATCAGCCCCGGTTTCCGGCCCTCACGCGCGACCGTCAGGTCTCTGGCATCGATATCGCTCTGCTCAGCCGCATCGATCGGCGGACTCTCCGCCAACAGGCAGTAAATCAGTGCCGCCTCCGCGAAGCGTAGCTGATTCTGATTGACGCCCACGGGATCGAGCATGTTGATGTCTAATGTTCGCACCTCAACATATTCGACGCCCGATTCACGCAGGCCGACGGTCGGCGGAACGTCGCTCCCTGGCGCAGGCTTGGGGCGAATTGAGCTGTAGTATTCATTTTCTATCTGCAGAATATTCGCATTGAGTTGCCGGTATTCTCCGTTTACGCGAACACCGATCTTCTCGTAGTCCGCGCTGGGCGTCGTGACCGCAGCGGCGAGTCCCGAGGTGTAGGCCGCAAGGGAATTAACCGATATCTGCAATTCGGCCTTCGTCTTGTTGCGGTAACCGATATCGCTCATGCGCAGCGACGTACTGAACGGCCCGTACCACGTCGACGAATCCAACTCCTCCAGGCTCTGATGACCCTCGGCACAGTATGATTTGCACACCGCCGGCGAAGCCCCGAATAGATAAATGAATAACCACGCGAGGCGCCGATAATTTCGGACTAAGCCCATGTACTGCGCGGAAACAAAGCTGTCCAAGGCCTCCGTGCTCTTCTGCTGCTCCCGAAACGGCTCCCAGAACGAGATCGGTAACGAGTAGTTGTAGTGGACGCCGGCGATTGCCTGCATCGCTCGGCCATAGCGGTAGCCGAGCCCGCGACGATAAATGGTCTTCATCTGGCCGATGTTCGATGGACCATAGGCGGCGACGGAAAGATTCTGATTGGGATCGACGATACAGGGCATGCTTTGGGCCCACAGCAGTTCGCCGTCCAAGTTTTGACACACGAAGGAGTGGCTGTCACACAGAAATTGAATCGTCTCCCAGTTCGTAGGGTAGGCAGGCGTCACGAACTCCAGCAAAGCTTCTGCGTAGTCCGTCGTCAGATAAGGATGGGTGAGCGCAGCGCCGAGCCGAGTGGGGTGCATACGCGTTGATAGACGACCCTCACCGTCGACACGAAGACATTCTTTTTCCAAGCCACGCAGGCCACGCCGTATCAGGTCAGCGTGCGCCCCATCTTGCAACCAGCCTAGCTGCGAATTCAGCAAAGGGTGTTCCGTTTCAACGTTCGTCCCATTCGGCACCGTTACCGGACAATGACGTCTCGGCGATTCGCCCGGCGAGCGGGCGAGCCATTATAGGCCTAAGGTATGCGGTAAGCAGACGACCCAAGCACATTGACGCCAGGGGAATTCCGCGCGGGGGAATCGGTCAAAGGTAGAGTCGAGCGAACTCTCCCGGGTAGTGCGCATGAAGAAGACGAGAACTGTGGCCATCGCTAGTCTGCTTGTGCTCGGAGTAATGACCGCGTCCAACGCGTACGCCATGCGCTGCGGCACCAGGCTCATTGCCAGAGGAGACCACATATCGAAGCTACTACATTATTGTGGCGAGCCCGATTTCGTACAGACGCGGGCGGTTCAGCGACCCTATTACAACCGTTACGGTCTCATTCTGTACAGGGGTCTCTTTGAAGAGGTCTTGATCCAGGAATGGACCTACAACTTAGGACCGCACAAGCTGATACGGGTCGTCGAATTGGAGAACGGCGTCGTCAGTAAGATCCGGCACCTCGGCTATGGCTATTCGAAACGCTAGTCAGCTCGTCGTTTCCGCGTTGAGGAACGGCACTTCTTCCATCTCATAGCCGATGACATCGCCGGTCTCAGGATCCCGAATCGGCTTTCCGCGTCGAAAACAGCCGGTCGTGCGAGCCATCTGATCGAATTCCTCTTCAGACTGTATCGCCTCCAGCACGACGTGTCCGTCGGCATCACGCACTAGGCGCTGTGCCCCGGTTATGTAGTCGCGGGGCTGCCAGCGCTCATCGCCAGAATCCCCGAGCAATACCGCGATCGTTTCCGTGTCGTCATTCATTGTGGCCTGCCTTCGTTGCCCATACTGCCTATCAAGAGCAAAGTTCGTGCCAGACATATAAATGTCTTAATAAACAGCCATTTAGATCGTAGTCGCGTACGGGCAGCGGTGCCCGGAATGGTCACAAGCTGACACAGAGTGACAAGATTGGGATCCGTGAACGGTGCCCTCGCGCTGTTCATTGCGCTGGGCTAACGTCGGCCGCAAGCAATTTGTAGGTTAGAGGCCATGACGATGGCTAAGCGCAGAGTTACCGACTCAGACGGCGGCCCGGTGACCTTTATCGCGGCCGGTGCCCGTCTCGTCGGCACCCTGTCTGGAGACGGAACGTATATTTTCTGTGGCCAGATCGAGGGCGACTGCAACATCAATGGCTCGCTAACGATCGCCGAAAGCTGCCACTGGAAAGGAAAGATACAAGCGACGGATATCATTCTTGCCGGTTCGGTAGAGGGTGATGTCGTGGCGACTCGACACGTAGAGATCGCTGCAACCGCACGCATCAGCGGTAGCCTGCACGCGAGGTCCATCGCAGTCGCTGAGGGTGCAGTGATCGAGGGTGAGATCGCCGTTACCCGAAAGGCCGAGGAAAGTCAAAAGTCTAAGCCCGATGCGCAACGCTATCCCAGACGGATAACGTCTTGACCGCGACGGGCTAATCACTCGCGGCGAGGTTTTTCCACATCATCGGCGTCATGGCCCTCGCCCGCGTTTCCCCCTTCTTATTCAGGATTCGGTAGTATCGCGCAGGCTCGCGGTCTCTCAGTACCGTTTGCTGGACTGTAGCGGTATCGGGCACGTCGCAGGTCATAGAACACTAATAGCCATGAGTCTCCAAATCACCAAGTCCGTGGCAGGTGCCACAATATTTCTGTTCGCAGTCTACGCATTGCTCGCGGGCTTCGTGATGTCGTCGGACGTCTTATCCCTCGGTAACGCCGGCACACGCTGGCTGATTCTGGGAGTGGGACTCCTCGTTGTGTGTGTCGCGCTGCTAACGGTCTGGCGCGTTGAGCAGAGAATTCGCTACGTGGCACGGACGGACTCGCTAACCAACATGGCAAACCGCGTGCAGTTCCAAGATCAGCTGCAACAGGAAATCGCCGGAGCGGCGCGAACCGGTCGACACCTCGCGCTACTCTGCCTGGACATCGATCGTTTCAACGATATCAACGCCACCTTCGGTCATGGCGCGGGTGACACGAGCCTGAAGCTCATCGCGCAGAGGATCACGGCTGCGCTGCCCGAAGGAACCGTAACCGGTCGGTTGGCGGGAGACGAATTTGCAGTGATATTGAGCGGCTTCGAGCATCTGGAGGGTCTGGCGGACACGGTCTCTGAGACGGCAGAAGCACTACTGTCGGCGATCGGGCGACCGTTCGAGTTGCAGGGTGAAGAGATCTTCATCACGGCGAGCATGGGTGTCGCCTGTTATCCCGGCGACAGCGACAGTCTGCTTGAACTTATCCGTAACGGAGATACCGCCCTCTCTCAGGCTAAGCGGGTCGGGGGAAACTGTATGGAACGATATTCTCCCGACATGAACACAGCCGCTGTCGAACGTCTGATGCTGAAGAGTAAATTGCGCCGGGCGTTCGGGCGGGAAGAACTGCGGCTCCATTATCAACCCAAGTACCATCTCGAGACCGGGCGTGTCGACGGCGCTGAGGCACTCGTGCGCTGGGACCTGCCGGATAGAGGGCTGGTATTTCCCGCCGATTTTATTCCTCTCGCGGAGGAGACCAATCTCATCCTGCAAGTCGGAGACTGGGTACTGAACCGGGTCTGTCAGGACTATCGGCTCTGGCAACGCTCGGTACCCTCCCCAGGGCGTATTTCCGTCAATCTCTCTCTGAAGCAGCTGCGACAACAAGGGTTTCTCGAGAAAGTCCGAGCGGCCTTCACTACGCACGGCGTATCCCCTACCTGCCTGGCGCTGGAGATTACCGAAACGACACTGATGGATGACGTCGAACGGACAATTCGCATCCTCGATTCGCTCCACGACATGGGGTTACATCTGGCAATCGACGACTTCGGCACCGGCTACTCATCCCTGAGCGCTTTGCGACAATTTCCGATTAGCACACTGAAAATCGACAAGTCATTCGTCCGTGATGTCGCAGTGGACAGAGACGACGCAACGATCGTCGCAATGATCATATCGATGGCACACAGTTTGAAGTTGGATGTTGTCGCCGAGGGGGTCGAATCTCAGGAGCAATTAGACTTTCTGCGGGAACACCAGTGCGATTACGTCCAGGGCCACTTGTTCGGCGATCCGATGACTGCCGACGACCTGCTGGAGCTACTCGTCGATCAGGCGGACGGCAGCAATCGGTACCGGGCGCTTTTTGGCTGATGGTCAAAAACGCGCGTTTGCAGCGCGTTGACTGTGCGCCCTGGGCCTTGCATCGGGTCGTTGGTTAGGCGCGCCGGATGCTTGGTATCGTTTGAGCCCCTAAGGTATAGTTGCGCGGATGAGAGCTCGGTTGGTGTCGAGGTAACGATATGAACTCGCAAAAGTTTCTACTTGCAATTGTGGCTAGCGGCGCTGCTGCAACGAGCCTGGCGTGCGACTATCCTGCGCTGATCACCGTTCCCGACGGCGCAAATTCGACGATGGAGGAGTTGATCGTTGCCCAGACGGCAGTCAGAAACTATATGGTTGGAATGGAATCTTATCTTGCATGTGTGACCGCGGAGTTGGACGCTACCGGGAATAATGCTCCTGCCGAATACAAGGCCATCATGTTCAGCCGCCATAACGCGGCCGTCGCCGAGATGGAGGCTATTGCCGACTCGTTCAACGAACAGGTTCAGGCCTACAGAGAAGTGAACCCGGACGCGGACTGAATAGCAGACATCGGGCTCCGGAACGGGTCGCTGAGCGAGTTTATCCTCTAGATCCTCGAATTCCTGGTCGAGGCGGTAACGGCCGCCGCTGACCCCATCAGCGCAGTTGCGACGTTTTAAGGACCAGAGGGTGTTCGGATCGGTCGCAGTTCATCCTTCTCCGCAGCGAGGCAATGACCTAAGCTCGATACTGTGGACTCGGGAGCTGATAGTGCGCTAATGGGCCGTTTCCAGGACGGCGATAGCGCCGCCTTCGAGACGTTGTACCTCCGCTATCGAGGCGCGCTCTATCGCTACTTTGTGCGACAGGTCGCGAGGAGTGCTGTGGACGATCTCTTCCAGGACGTCTGGCTCGGGGTGATCAAGGGACGGGCCCGCTATCGCCCGGAAGCGCCGTTCTCAGCCTATCTGTACCGCATTGCGCACAACGTCCTCGTCGATCACTACCGGCGCGAGGGTCGTGCTCCTCCGCTCACCTCGGCGGAGCATCTGGAGCTACCGGATCCTGGATCCGGTCCGGAGCGCGATTTCACTCAGGCCGAGTTGCGCGCGACAATCTCGAGGGCGCTGACCGATCTGCCGGCCGCGCAGCGCGAAGCGTTCCTGCTGCACGAGGAAGCCGGGCTGACGTTGGAGCAGATCGCCAAGGTGGTCGGTACGGGCCGCGAGACGATCAAGAGCCGCCTTCGCTACGCTCTGAATCGATTGCGGCGAGATCTGCTGGAAAGCGAGCCCGCGGACGCGAGGCAGGCATGAGCATGATGGGACCGAAGAACGCATTGCCCGGAGCGGATCAGGTATCCCGAGCCTATCGGGCGGCGAAATTCGACGAAGAGCCGCCGGCGGAGCTGGATCGTGTGATTCTCGCGGCGGCCAGGCGACAACGCCATCGCCCGTTGGCCTCTTACCTGCCTCCGCTCGCGTTAGCCGCGACCGTGGTCTTATCGATCTCCCTGGTCCTGCGATCCGGCGTACTGAACGAGGACGCGGAGATCATCTCGGATGACGCAGCACCGGCAACCGGCGTCCGCGCGGTGCCCATTTCGGCGGTCAGAGAACTCGAGGAGCCGATCGCAGCGGATGAAACGATGCGTTTCCGGGAAGAGATCTCGCTAGACCTGTCGACGGCGCCGGCATTGCGGGCCAGACCGGTCGAAATGCTGCCGCTGACCACCGGTATCGCCGCATCGGTGAAGATAGGCTGCGCCGACGTCGACCACGGGCAAGTCGACATCTGGCTCGCGTGTATTTCGGCGCGTCTGCGACAAAGCGACGACGACGATGCGCGTCGAGAGCTGCAGGCATTTGCTGAAGCGTACCCCGACTATTCTCTGCCTGAGGATCTCGAAACGCTGCTAGTGCCGTGAACCGGGAAGGTCTAGCTGCCATGCTAGAATCTGCGCCGCTGCTTACACATCCAGTTTATACGCGGGGCTGACATTCAAATGAGTACGGAGACGAGCGCGCCCGTTCGCGTCGCGATTACGGGCGCAGCCGGACAGATCGGCTATCAACTGGCGTTCAGAATCGCGTCAGGGCAGCTGTTCGGCCCTGATCGACGGATTATTCTGCAACTGCTAGAGATACCGCCGGCGATGACGGCCCTAAACGGCGTCGCCATGGAACTGGATGATTGCGCATTCACTACGCTGGACGGAGTCGTCGTCACGGACCAGATGGAAGTCGGCTTCCGCGATGTGCAATACGCGCTGCTCGTCGGCGCCAGACCACGAACAGCCGACATGGAACGCAAAGATCTACTGCTGGGCAACGCTCAGATCTTCTCCGCCCAGGGAAAGGCGCTGAACGAACTCGCCGCGCGCGATGTCAGAGTGCTGGTCGTCGGTAATCCGGCCAATACGAACGCCCTGATCGCGAGCGGAAACGCCCCCGACCTGGACCCGCGGAACTTCACCGCGATGACGCGCCTCGACCACAACCGTGCGAAAGCCCAACTCGCCGCGAAGACCGGGGCGCATGTCTCTGACGTGAGTGGCATGATTATCTGGGGCAACCATTCCGCCACTCAGTATCCCGATATCTCCCATGCGACTGTTGGTGGCGAACCGGTGTCGGACCAAGTCTCCGACGAGTGGTATCGCGGAGAGTTCATCCCCGCTGTGCAACAGCGCGGCACGGCCATCATCGAGGCTCGCGGAGCCTCGTCCGCGGCATCGGCTGCATCGGCCGCGATCGATCACGTCCGTGACTGGTCGCTGGGCACACCCGGTACTGACTGGGTCAGCATGGCCGTCGCCTCCGACGGCAGCTATGGCATCTCGGAGGGGGTGGTCTATTCCTATCCCGTGATCTGCAAGGACGAAACCTATGAGATCGTCCAAGGACTGGACATCAGCGAGTTCAGTCGTGACAAAATGGATGTGACGGACGCGGAGCTACGTGAAGAGCGAGAGAGCGTAGCGGAGTTGTTTTAGGAGAAGTAACGTGGCGACTCTGTTCTGGCTCATCTGCGTCCTCGGCGCTAGCCTCATGCTGGCCTACGGCCGAGTCGACTTGAAGATCTCCACCGCCGCCGTCGGAACGGTGGTCATCGCCTACTCGGCGCTAGGCGACAGCACCTTCTGGGCGGTCATCCTCTGGCTCGCCTTCATTCCGCTAGCGGCGCTAAATGTCGAAGCGCTGCGGCGCGAGTACCTGACCCAGCCGCTGCTGGACATCTTTCGCACGATGGTGCCGTCTCTCTCCCGTACCGAACGTGACGCACTGGAGTCCGGCGATGTCTGGTGGGAGGGTGAACTGTTCTCCGGCATGCCCGACTGGAGCAAGCTGACCGGACTGCCGGCGCCCAAGTTGACCGACGATGAGCAAGCGTTTCTCGATGGACCAACCGAAGAGCTGTGCCGCATGCTCGACGACTGGGAGGTCACGCACAAGATGCTCGATTTTTCGGAGAAGGTCTGGGCGTTTATCAAGCAAGAACGCTTCTTCGCCCTGATCATTCCGAAGGATTACGGCGGCCTCGGTTTCTCGCCGCAAGCGAATTCCATCATCTTGACGAAGATCGCTTCGCGCAACGTAACCGCAGCTTCCACGATCGGCGTCCCTAACTCCCTGGGCCCGGCCGAACTGCTATTGCACTATGGCACCGACGAGCAAAAACAACGCTGGCTTCCCGGGCTCGCTTCAGCAGAAGAGATTCCGTGCTTCGCGCTGACTTCCCCACGCGCGGGATCCGACGCTACCGCGATCGTAGACTCGGGCGTGGTCTGTAAGGGCATCTACGAAGACAAGGAAATCATCGGTATCCGCCTGAATTGGGATAAGCGCTATATCACGCTGGCCCCGATCGCGACCGTACTCGGACTCGCCTTCAAGCTCTACGACCCGGATCACCTGATTGGCGACCGGGACGCCTACGGCATCACGGCGGCATTGATCCCGACGAATCTTCCCGGCGTGACGATCGGCCGTCGACATTTCCCGCTCAACATTCCATTCCAAAACGGTCCCACCCAGGGCAAGGATGTGTTCGTCCCGTTGGACTCGATCATCGGCGGGCCTAAGATGGCCGGCCAAGGCTGGCGAATGCTGGTCGAGTTGCTCTCGGTCGGGCGCGGTATCACGCTACCGAGCAATGCGCTGGGCGGGTCCATGGCCGCCGTGTACGCGACCGGCGCTTACGCACGCATCCGCCGGCAGTTCAATCTACCCATCGGTAAATTTCACGGCGTCAGCGAGGTCCTGGCGAGAATGGCCGGGCACACGTACATCATGGCGGCGGCATCCCGTGTTACCTGCGCAGCACTGACTGCAGGAAAGAAGCCGTCCGTCCCAACCGCCATATTGAAATACCACAATACCGAATTCGCCCGAGGTATCGCCAACGACTCGCTGGACATCCATGGCGGTAAGGGCATCATGTTGGGGCCCAAGAATTACCTCGCTCGCAACTATCAGATCGCGCCCATCGGCGTCACAGTCGAAGGCGCGAATATTCTGACTCGAAATCTGATCATCTTCGGCCAAGGTGCCATCCGTTGCCATCCGTTCGTTCTCGCGGAGCTGGAAGCGGCGGCGGACGACGACCAGGAACGTGGACTCGTCGACTTCGATCGACTGCTGTTCAGTCACATCGGTTACGCGATATCGAACGCCGTGCGTTCATTCGTGATGGGACTGACGCTGTCCAGATTCACCGCGGTCCCGGCGAGTGGCTGGATTCGCCGTTACTACCAGCGCGTCAATCGATACAGCGCATCATTCGCGCTCACGGCCGATGTCGCCATGCTGATCCTGGGTGGTGAGCTGAAGCGCAAAGAACTCCTCTCGGCCCGCCTGGGCGACGTATTAAGCAACCTCTACCTCGTTTCCATGGTGCTTAAACACTATCAGGATCAGGGCTCCCCGGAGGCGGACCGGCCATTGGTCGAGTGGTCGTGTCGCATGCTCTTCTACAGGACGCAAGAGCAACTACACGGCTTCTTGCGGAACTTCCCCAATCGTTGGGCCGCCGCCGCGCTGCGGTTCTTAATCTTCCCCCGCGGCAGGACGTTCTCGTCACCCTCCGACGAGCTCGGACAGCAGGTCGCCGAGCTCATTATCAATCCGACGGCTTCGCGCGAGCGGCTCTGCGCGGATATCTACAAGACCGTGGAACCCGGCAATCCGCTGGGAATGCTGCAGGAGGCCCTGGAGTTAGCCGAAGAAGTGAAGCCGCTGGAACGCAAAGTATTCGATGCCAAGCGGCGCGGCGAACTCGAGTCCGACGATACGCCGGGCCAGATCGAGGAGGCGCGAAAGAAAGGCGTCATCAGTGCTGAAGAAGCGAAGCAGATCACGGCCTTCGATCGAAAGGTCATGGAACTGATCGCCGTGGACGACTTCGCCCCGGACGAGCTCACGCGCTACGCGCCCACCGCCCGCAAAGTGACGGCCACGAAACGGCCGGCAAAGAAAAAGGCCAAGCGAAAACCCTCCGGCAGCGTGAAAAAGCGGCCAGCGACGTCCAGCTGATCTTGGATCGAGCGCAGCTTCGTCGGTGGCTGTGCTACATTTGCGGTTCAACGCGATAGCGTGTGCAGCGGAGAATCTTATGCCCACTCGTCTGCTGATGATTCCGATCTGTTGCCTGGCATTGTCTGCCTGTGGCCAAGAGGCCACCGAATCCGCATCAGAGGCGCCGGCCGCAGCGCCTGCAGCCGCACCCACCATGGCCCGCAAAACATCGCCACCGGGCGCGCTGGTCTACATCATCTCACCCGCGGACGGCGACGAGGTACGAAGTCCGGTCGCGGTTGTGTTCGGCCTGAAGGGCGCGGGCATCGCGCCGGCCGGGATCGATCTGCCCAATACCGGCCATCATCACCTGATCGTGGATAGCGAGCTCCCGAGCATGGATGCGATGATTCCGGCAGACGCACAGCATATTCACTTCGGTCTGGGGCAGACCGAAGCGGCGGTGGAACTAGCACCGGGCGAGCACGTACTACGGCTCGTCTTAGGCGATTATCTCCACAGACCGCATGAGCCGCCATTGATTTCGGAGCCTGTTACAGTACGAGTGCTTGAATGACTGGACTCGCGGCCCGAGAATGACGTCGGAGAAGTTCAGGCGACCGCATAACGGTTCCTAGGAGTCAGGCGTGTATACCCAGTTTTTCGGGTTAACAGAAAAGCCCTTTTCGATTACTCCGGACCCCCGCTACCTCTATCTGAGCCGGCGCCACGCCGACGCGCTGGCGCACCTTATCTACGGAATCTCACAGAGCGGCGGCTTCATTCAACTGACCGGGGAAGTCGGCACCGGCAAAACGACCCTCGTCCGTAGCCTGTTCGAGCAGCTTCCCGAGGAAGCCGACGTCGCGCTGATCCTGAATCCTGAACTGACGACGTTGGAGTTCCTGACCGCGATCTCCAATGAACTAGGCGTCACGATCCCGACGGACGGCGGCAGCATCAAGTCTTTGGTCGATCCCTTGAGCGCCTATCTGTTGGATGCGCACGCCAGAGGCCGACGCACGGTCTTGATCGTCGATGAGGCTCAAAACCTGGCGACCGACGTTCTCGAACAGGTCCGGATGCTGACGAATCTCGAAACGCCAAAACAGAAACTTCTGCAGATCATCCTGATCGGCCAGCCGGAACTCCGCGAGGTACTCGATCGCAAGGATATGCGCCAACTGGCTCAACGCATCACGGGACGCTATCACCTCGAGCCTCTGAGTCGGGATGAAACGGCCAAATACTTAGAGCATCGAATGAAGGTAGCGGGCGCTCCGGGAGCCATCTTTTCGCCGTCAGCCGTACGTGAGATCTTCCGCTGGTCGAAGGGCGTGCCCAGAATCATCAACGTCATTGCCGATAGAACGTTACTGGCCGCGTATACGCAGGGCACGAGAAACATCGATAAGACGCTCGTCAGAAAGGCGGCGACCGAGGTCTACGGCAAGCCTCGGGTGCCGAGCATTAACCAGCGTTTGGCGGCGGGCGTCGCACTCGGCGTTCTGGCTCTGCTGACATTGGGAACCTGGCGCAGCTTCGATCCGGATGGGACGTGGATACCGGACCGGATTGGACAACCGCCGGGATTTACACTCGCTCAAGCGACCATCGGCAGTCCTTCCGAGGTGTCACTCGCGGCCCTGCTCGCGGACCGGACCATGCCCAAGGGCACGGACGCCGCATTCGAGACTCTGCTGAACATCTGGGGAGCCCAGTACCTGCGCGGACCAGCGACCGCTTGCCAACAAGCCGAGGAACAGGACTTACGCTGTTGGTATCAGAAGGGCTCACTCGATTACGTTAGACGGCTGAATCGTCCCGCTATCTTGAGTCTCAGCGATCAACAGGGTCGCCAGTACCAAGTCGTACTGAGTGCGCTGGCCGCAGAAACTGCCGACCTCACGATCGCCGGTCGAGTGTACACGGTCGAATTAGAGGAACTCTTCGAGTACTGGGATGGCGATCACCTGATGCTCTGGAGACCGGGGAGCTGGGTCCACGATTTCCTGGCTCCCGGGATGCGGAACGACAACGTCAGATGGCTCCGGGAAAATCTCGCTCACATCCAGGGTGTACCGCTAGCCGACTCGGACCCCGAGTTCTTCGATCAAGCGCTGACCGAGCGCGTGCGAACCTATCAGCGCGACCGCCACCTGACCGTCGACGGCATCGTCGGCACACAGACCCAGATCGTCATGAATACGGATCTGGCGGTCCCGGGCACCCCGTTCCTGCTAGAGGCGCCATGACATGTCTTTTATCCTGGACGCGTTGCGGAAGTCGGAAAATGAGCGCCAGCAGAGCGAGGTCCCCAGCATCAGCGACGTCCCCGCCGTCGTACACAGCACGCGCCTTCCGACGTGGGCCGTGGCGAGCATTGCCGCGCTGTCGGCCACCATCCTGTTGCTCGGTTGGGCATGGTGGCACAGCACCGACGGAGGCGAGGTCGCGGTTGCCGACGGAGGCGAGGTCGCGGTTGCCGACGGAGGCGAGGTCGCGGTTGCCGACGGCGGTTCGATTGGGTTGCGGCCGGGTACTCCAGCGGTCTCTCGCCCCGCCACGTCCGGCGCCGTAAGAAATCTCGCGTGGGAACCGGTTGCGGCATCGCGGCCGGCCGCCGCCAGCCCGGCATCGCGTGCGGTGGCAGCGACTCCGACAATAGTCTTCGGACCGCCGACGATGATGGAGCTGATCGTCGCCGGGTCGATCTTTCCGGAGTTGACTTTGGAACTACACGTCTACAGTGCGACGGCGAGTGAACGTTTCGTCCGAATCAACTCGGCGAGCTACCGGGAAGGGGAGGTTCTGGCCGACGGGCCGCGCGTGTTGTCGATCACAGCAGAGGGGGTCATCCTCGACTACCGCGATCAGAGTTTCCTGCTTTCCGCGGACTGAGCCCAGTCGGCCGGATCGGCCGTAGCTGATCAATCCGTCCGCTCCGAAACTGCCTCGATAAGCCCAGCGCCTTCGTTCCGTGGATTGTTGACGGTTCGCCGGACCTGCCGGACCTCGAGTTCGTCTTCTGGCGCAGGCCGCAACAAACTCAGGCGTTCCGTCGCCGGCGTCTCGCCGGCTAGCCAACGCACCTGAGCGTCCGCGGCTAGAATCGCGGGCATGCGTTGATGCACCTTCGTCAGTGTCGCGTTCGCGGTGGTCGTGATGATCGTGCAGGATTCCAGGATGTCGTCGTCGCCATGCCACCGCTCCCACAGGCCCGCGAAAGCCAGGCACTCGCCATTGCGAGGAGCCATGAAGTACGGTACCTTGCCGGCCGGCGTCTCGCCCCACTCATAGAACCCGCTGGCCAGCACGAGGCAACGGCGGCGGGAGAAGGCCTGCCTGAAGGCCGGCTTCTCAGCGACGGTTTCCGCTCTGGCGTTGATCAGGCGATTGCCGATGCTGATGTCTTTAGCCCAGTGCGGCACGAGGCCCCAGCGCAACATTGCGAGGCTGCGCTGGCCCGCCTCATCAGCCCGGATCGCCGCTACCGATTGAGTAGGCGCGATGTTGTAGCGGGGTTCGAGCGACGGCAGGTCGCCGAGTTCGAACTGGCGAGCGACCTCCGCCAACGGCATGAACATGGCGAACCGTCCACACATGTCACGTCCGAATACCGATTCCCCGATTGAGCAGGTAGATGACGATCGAATACAGCCCCACCAAGGCGACACCGATGATCGCGTAAGCGGTGCCGATCGGGATGTCCGAGGATCCGAGCATGCCATAGCGAAAAGCGTTGACCATGTAGAGTATCGGGTTGAGTTGGGCCACGGTCTGCCACGGCGGCGAAAGCAAAGAGATAGAGAAGAACACTCCACCGAGGTAAGTCAACGGCGTCAGTAGGAACGTCGGAATGATTGAGATCTCATCGAAGCTTTTCGCGAAGATTGCATTGAGCAGTCCCGCCAACGAGAACACGATCGACGTCAGAATGACAACGGAAACCGTTATGAACGGATGAACGACAGTCAGATCGGTAAACAGCAGCGCGACTACGGTCACGAGCGCCGCGACGGCGACACCTCTAACGACGCCGCCGACGACATAGCCGGTAACGATGGTCGAAAAAGTCAACGGCGAGACCAGAATCTCCTCCAGGTGACGGTGAAGCTTCCCGGAGAAAAACGACGAGACGACGTTGCCGAAGGAGTTGGTGATCACTGCCATCATGATCAGGCCGGGGGCGATGAAGGTCATGTAGGGAACACCGTCCATCTCCCCGATTCTCCGGCCGATCAGGCTGCCGAAAATAATGAAATACAGCGTCATCGTGATAGCCGGCGGCACAATAGTCTGAATCCAGATTCTCGCGACGCGACGAATCTCCCGATGAATGATGGTGCCCAGACCGACCAGATTCACCCGCAATAGATTCAGCTCCGCGTCTTCGTCGAAGTCCAGAGACCCTGACGGTAGAGGTTCATTCGCTGCCATTACACCGATCGCTCCTTCGTCTTGCGCTCCACAAGGCCCATAAAGAGTTCCTCCAGACGGTTGCTCTTGGTTCGCATGCTCGAGACATGTAGCCCGTTAGCCGACAGTGTGCCGAACAGCGCGTTCAGATCCTGCTCATGGGACACTTCCACCTCGATCTCGTGGTCATTGCGCAACCGCACGTCGTACCCGTCCAAACGGGGTGCCTCGGTCACGGATTCTTGCAACGTCAGAACGAATATTTCTCGCTGCAACTTGCTGACGACGCTGGCCATCGAATCGTTCTCGATAATCCGCCCCTCGTCGATGATCGCGATATTCCGGCACAGGCTCTCGGCCTCCTCCAGATAGTGCGTGGTCAGGATGATCGTCATGCCACGTTCGTTGAGCTCGCGCATCAGCTGCCACATCGAGCGACGGATCTCGATGTCCACACCGGCCGTGGGCTCATCCAGCATCAGCAAACGCGGCTCATGCACGAGCGCCCGGGCGATCATCAGGCGGCGCTTCATACCACCCGACAGCGTCCGCGCGATATCGTCGCGCCGATCCCACAGGTACAGCGCCCGTAGATACTTTTCTGTCCGAGCCTTGGCGAGCCGGCGCGGCACACCGTAGTAACCGGCCTGATTGATCAGTATGGTCGCGCACGTCTCGAAGACGTTGACATTGATTTCCTGCGGGACCACACCGATACAGGCCTTGGCGGCATCCCGATGGCGATCAAAATCTCGGCCAAACACGCTGATCTGGCCGCTGGTCTTGTTGACCAGGGACGTGATGATGCCGATGGCAGTCGTCTTGCCGGCGCCATTCGGCCCTAGCAGGGCGAAGAAGTCACCAGCTTCCACGGTCAGGTCGATGTTTTTCAGCGCCTCTAGGCCGTTCGCATAGACCTTGCGCAGTTGTTTGATTACGAGTGCGTCCAGCGGAACGATCCTCCATGCTGCCAATCGCGACGTCGGCCTACAAGAACGTCCGACTCTACTAGGGAGCCGGAGAATAACGTGATTTCGCTGACGGCGCTGACGGCCGCCCGGTCATCGTGATGAATCTCCGGCGCAAACCGTGCGCTAGGGCAGCGAATGTAAGGGCATGGCTTGGCGGGCCGGGTGGCCGGCCGCGTCGGGATGCAATGCGATCAACTTCAACGCCCGCGGCAGCTCGGTTTCTGTCCGGTCGATCAACGTCGCCCAAAGACTCCGAGCGCCAGGGAACGCACAGCTCAACAGGTTGGGCGTTCCGGCCAGGAGCGGTAACTCTGAGAGGGCGACGGTGCGCAGGCGGCGGGTTGCGATTGCGGAGAGCCTGAGGAACATGCGGGCCTGAAAATCGCGTTGACGACTCATATTCCATGCGCTGTGAAGTACCGTTAACGTAAGCGCTTGTAAACTCTGGTCCAGCGCGGTCCGGAGAAGAACCAGATGCTCGCGGGTCGTCGTCAGGTTGTTCAGGTCTAGGAGGAACAACGATCGCGGAAACACGGACACGGCCTCGAGCGCAGTGGACGAGAGTTCGCGCAGTGTCCTGGCGCTACGCGCCGGTAGGCCCAGGCAGTCGCCACCGGCACGGGCGGCGGCTCGCAGGTACATCAGGAACAGCAGATTGAGCTCTTGTAGTTCTTCGAGTTCGGCCGAATCAGGAGGTTCATAGAGCATCATCTAGCATCCATTTTTCCGCAGATTGACCATATATGGTCCTACCGTACCATATATGGTCAATCTAGGCTAAGATCGAGAATCTGGATGATTCACAGGAAAAGCCGAAAGAGAGCCCGCGGTGAGAGCAACAGACAACCGATATCGCGGTGAACGTGCCCGTTTTGAACTTGCGATGCGCATGATTCAGCATGAAGCCCGAACCGGAACGATTCGCTACTTCACCGGCTTAAGCGACGACCGCATCCGCAAACTCTATACCAGCTATTTCAAATACGATGAGGCGACGTCCGTGAAACGCCGTCGCGGCAAATCGCCGACGCAGATCGGGCCACTGATTCAGACACCCGATCGGACGCTGGAGTCCGGTGTCTTCGTCTGCCTACTGCGCGCGAACGGCTTGCTGAGCATCGACGATCCACCCGGCCCTCCCCTCAAAGGAAGTGTAGATCTCGGGCATCGATTCTGCCAATGTTACGAAACTCATCTGCTGGTCGTGCCCGAACCCGTGCTGTCGTTCGAGTGGGGATGGAATCTGCTGTTGGGCATTCGCCGAGGTGACGAACTGGGTATCACCCGTTGCGAGGAGTGCTCGATGAGCTATATCTACGATCTGCTGGCGCTGCCCCGCGGCGCGTGCCCGGCCTGCCTCTCTCTCCACGTCCCGCAAGCCGAGCACGACGACAGTTACGATTCAGCCACGGCCTGACTCCGGTGTGCCTTGCCGCGTTCTCGCTCCGGGCCTCGGCGGAGTATCCGCTGATGTTCGCTGCCAATCGCGACGAAGCGCATGAACGGCCTACCGCGCCTGCCGGTTGGTGGGACGATCACGACAGTATCCTCGGAGGCCGGGATCTGCAGGCCGGCGGTAGCTGGCTCGCCGTGGATCGGCGCGGGCGCCTGGCAGCGGTCACCAACGTTCGCGATGATCATGACACGGTTTATCCGCGTTCTCGGGGCCATCTCGTGCAGGACTATCTGACGGGGTCCCTCAGCGCAGACGACTATCTCGCCGCCGTCAAGACGCACGAAGCCGATTACGGCCCCTATAACCTCGTGATCTTCGATGGCCGCCGGCTACACTACACGAGCAATCGGGCACCCGGGCAAGAACTCGGCGCGGGAGTCTACGCGCTCAGCAATACGCTCCTCGGCTCGACATGGCCCAAGGTCCGTCATGCCCAGGCGACACTGTCAGCGTGTCTCGATAACGGCGATCCCAACGCATGCCTGTTCGACCTGCTCGCCGATGAGACACGGCACGACGATCTGCCCACCTCGGCCGAGCGAGCGACTCGACTGATGTCTACGGTCTTTATCAAGGACGAGCGCTACGGCACCCGCTCCTCGACAGTCATTCTGTTATCGCGGCATGGCGAGTTGCGCTTTAGCGAGCGCCGGTTCGGTGCGAACGGCGTGCCGCTCGGTCGGAGCTCCGAGCAATTCAAGCTAGCTGGGAGTGCAGCCAGCGACTGATATCGGCCACCTCCTGCGCGCAGACCGAGTGGTCCATCGGGTAGGTATTCCAGTCGACTTCGTACCCCAGCCCCCGCAGGCAGTCTCTCGAGGATCGTCCGAGCGCCTCCGGCACGACCGGATCATCGACGCCGTGCGCCATGAACATCGGGATCGATGCGTTGGCCGGACTCTTCTCGGCCCCCAGCTTCGTGGCCAGCGGCAGATAGGTCGACAGCGCGAGGACGCCGGCCAAGCGGCTCGGGTGGCGCAAAGCGACGTGCAGCGCGATGGACCCGCCCTGAGAGAACCCCGCGATCACGATCTTGTCGGCAGGGATGCCGCGTTCGACCTCGGCGTCGATCAGCGCATCGATCGCAGCAGCGCTCGCGTAGATACCCTCCTCGTCCTCCCGATCAATCCGTTCCAACGACAAGAGGTCGTACCACGCTCGCATACGAGCGCCCTGGTTGATCGTCACGGCCCGGACAGGGGCGTGCGGAAAAACGAAGCGTGTCGCGACGGGTAGATTGAGTTCCGGCACGATGGCCGCGAAGTCATGGCCGTCGGCCCCTAAGCCGTGCAACCAGATCACACTGGCGACAGGCGGCTGACCGGTAGTGATCTCCACGGTCTCGAGCTCATCGACCACAGCGCCGTCCTCCACCGCTGGCAGGCTGCCGCCCCCAGCCCAGTTCGTGCACCGGGCGCTTGTAAAAATCGCGCATAAATAGTAACGTATGCGCAATTTATGCACAGAGGCACCCACGATCATGCCCAGCGCCGTCGCCGAACAGCAGGCTCGCCGTCGCGCGATCGCGCAACTACTAGAGCACAACACCATCGTCCGTCAGGCCGAGCTGGTCCAGTTACTCCGCGCCGCGGGCGTACACGCGACCCAGTCCAGTGTCAGCCGGGACCTCAAAGACATGGGGGCCGCCAAACTGAATTCGGGCTACAGCTTGCCCGAACTCCACCGTGACGACAATGAGCAGCAACTGAAAGCCGTCGCGGAATTCGTCCGCGACATACGGACGGCCGGCCCGAATCTGCTCGTGGTTCTGACGGCCATCGGTGCCGCACAACGAGTGGCCCTAACACTGGATCGGCTCGATTGGCCTGAGATCGTCGCCACGCTCTCAGGCGACGACACCATATTTATTGCGACAACCGGCGCGGCCCCACAACGACGGCTCCGTTCCCGGCTGAACGAGAAATTGAGGAAGGCGACATCATGATCAACGGCACGAACCCCATCATCCTGGCGTTCTCCGGCGGGCTGGATACGTCGTTCTGTGTACCATGGCTGGCAGAGGCCTACGGGCGCCCTGTCGTCACCGCAACCATCAACACCGGCGGCCTGGACGCTGCCGCCGCCGCGGCGTTGGCCGTGCGGTCCCGCGAGCTCGGTGCAGCCGAGCACGTCCTGATCGACGCGCGTGACGAGTTCTTCGAGCGGGTCTTGAAGTTCCTGATCATCGGCAACGTCCGCCGCGGTCAACTCTATCCACTCTGCGTCGGCGCAGAGCGCGGAATACAGGCGCGCCACCTGGCGGAGCTCGCGTCCAAGCGCGGCGCGACCACGGTTGCCCATGGCTGTACGGCGGCCGGTAATGATCAAGTGCGCTTCGAGATCATTCTCAAAACGCTCGCGCCGGAGCTCGAAGTACTGGCGCCCGTTCGCGACTTCGACTGGCCGCGGGAGGATCAACTGGCGTACCTGAAGGAACGCGGTCTGCCGGCACCGGCCGGCGGCTCCGCATACTCCATAAACCGCGGCCTCTGGGGCGTCACGATCGGTGGAACGGAAACGCTGGATTCGGTCGACTCGATTCCTGAGTCCGCCTGGGTCTTGAGTGCCGGTGCGTTCGACTCAGCGCGGGCCGCGACAGAGATTACGCTCGGTTTTGCTCGCGGCGTCCCGGTGACGCTCAACGGCAAATCGCTGGGACCAGTGGAGTTGATCGAACAGCTCGAGCAGTACGGCCGACAATACGGCATCGGCCGCGGTATCCATCTCGGTGACACGATTCTGGGCACGAAAGGCCGCGTCGCTTTCGAAGCACCGGCGGCAGCGATATTGCTGACTTGCCACCGCGAGATCGAAAAACTGACGTTGACCGCGTTGCAACAACGCGTCAAGGAACAACTGAGCCTCACCTACGGAGATCTCGTCCATGAAGGCAAGCAGCTGGACCCAGTATGCCGTGACATCGAGGCGTTGTTCGAATCGTCACAGAAACGTGTCACAGGCACCGTGCGCTGCCTGCTCCGCACCGGCAACGTGTTCGTGATCGGCGTCGAGTCTCCGCATTCATTGATGGCCGCGAGCCGGGGCAAATACGGTGAATCGACCGGCGAATGGACGCCGGCCGATGCGCTGGGGTTCTCGCGGATCCTGTCCCTACCCGGGATCCTGCACACGCGCGCCGAGGGCGACTGACATGCGCTCCCTCGTCGTGGACAAGATCGCGTCGGTGGCGCTGGCCAACGATATCGGACGCGAGGCTCGAATCAGCCCTGATATCCCGTGTGAAGAAGGCATTCTCGTCGCGGTCGAGGTCCTGAACAACAAGTCCCGCTACAACACGCTGGAACTGACCAGCGGGCGCATGGCCCAGGTGAAGCGCGGCGACATCATCGTAGGTGCGTTGGGCCATCGCAAGGCGTTGTTCGGCTACTCGGGGCATATCCCTGAGAAGCTTCTCGTCGGCGACGTGATCCAACTGCTCAATCTCGGCGGCGTCATGGGCATCTGCGATTCGATCAATCCGAATCAGGGCCAGCCGTTCGATTGCCGCGTACTCGGTGTCGTCCTGGAGTTCCCCTACCTCGGTGAACGTATCGGTGTCCCCGCGCGCGTCGGGACGCAAACTCAGACAGAGTCGCTGCCGTTGGACGTGGGCGGGGTACCGGTCGTGGCGTTTGCGGGTACCTGCATGGATTCCGGCAAGACCGCGGCAGCCTGCGCGGTCATCAGCCGCTTTCGCCACAACGGCCTAACGGTCGATGCTTTCAAGAGCACCGGCGTCGCGTTGCGTCGGGACATCCTCGCCATGGAGGATGCCGGCGCACGGCATACCGGCATTTTTTCCGATCATGGGATCGTTGCCACTACCGCGGAGAATGCGCCTGGGCTGACACGCAAGCTGTTGCAGACGCTCGCGGAAGAACGACCGGATGTCATTACGTTCGAGCTCGGCGACGGTCTACTCGGTGCGTATGGCGTCGAGGCCATTCTGCTCGACGCGGAGATTCGTAACGTATTGAGCGCTGTCGTCCTGTGCGCGAACGACCCGGTCGGTGCGTGGGGCGGCGTCAGGCTGTTACGCGAGAACTTCGAGATCGAGCCGACCGTCGTCACCGGTCCCGCGACAGATAACCAGGTGGGTGTCGAGATTATCGAGCGACGCTCGGACGTCCGGGCATTGAACGCATTGACCCACGGCGCCGAGCTCGGCGATCTGATTCAGGCCAGGCTCGACATCGCGAACCCGCCTACCGAGGCGTCGTCGTGAGCGAGTCCCTGCCCGTCATCGTCCTGGGTGGATCCGGCTATGTTGCCGGTGAGTTGCTGCGCCTGATCGCCATACACCCGCGACTGCATCTCGGCGCCGCGGTCTCGACCAGCCAGGTGAATATGGCGCTCACCACGAGCTTCGCTCATCTCTCCGGCGTCTACCCAGACGCGAAGTTCGTCTCTTACGATCACGCGCTCGGCCAGCTCGGCGAATCGGCCCAGTGGGTCGTCGTCTCGGCAGCACCGCATGGCGCGTCGGCCGGGCTCATCGATGGTCTATTGAGCGCCGCGGAGACGGCGAACGTGAAGATGACCGTCGTCGATACCTCGGCGGATTTTCGCTTCGCGGACGCGGCGAGTTTCGAGGCGATCTACAAACAACCCCATCCGGCGCCGCAGCGATTGTCATCGTTTCACTGTGCGGTTCCCGAACATCTGGCGGAGCTCGACACGCCGCACGCCGCCCAACCGGGGTGCTTCGCGACCGCCATGCTGCTGGGCATCGTGCCACTGCTCGCGCACGATCTGTGTGAGCCGGAGTTCTTCGTCAGCGCCGTGACCGGTAGTACCGGCGCCGGTCGCACGCCCCGAGACACCACTCATCATCCGCTGCGCCAGAGCAATCTCTTCGCTTATCAGCCGCTCGAGCATCGACATCAGCCGGAGGTCAGTGCGCTCGCCCATGACGCGGCGAGTAAGAAAATTCGTCTGCATTTCGTGCCTCAATCCGGGCCGTTTGCACGCGGCATTCACGCGACGATCTTCGCTCGGCGCACGCCGGCTGTTGGCGAAGAACAGATCGTGGCCGGGCTCACCGACTATTACGCGAACTCGGCATTCGTCGTCGTGGCCGATGCGCCGCCCCGCTTGAAAGATATCGTCGGCACCAACAATGCGATCTTAAGCGTCGCCGTGGACGATGAGACCGTGGCCGTCTGCTGCGTGCTCGACAACCTCGTCAAAGGCGCGGCCGGCGGTGCGATTCAGTGGGTCAACCGCCTGTGCGGTTGGCCGGATGCAGAGGGCCTCGTCATCGCCCCGGCGGGATGGGTCTGATGAATACCCGCGCCGCCCATCTGAGCGAAGTGTATCCGACACTACCGTTTAAGCCGGTGACCGGCGCAGGCGTCTATCTCGAGGATGCGCAGCAGCGCCGCGTGCTGGATCTATACGGCGGCCATGCGGTCGCCGGTTTGGGTTACGGACACCCACGCCTGACCGAGGCCCTGCTGACGCAGGCACAACGACTCCTGTTCCAGAGCAACGTGGTCACGATGCGAATTCGGGACGAGGCTGCCGATAAGCTGGCCGCGTTCGCGCCTGATGGTCTCGATCGTGTGTACTTCGTCAACAGCGGCGCGGAAGCGAACGAGAACGCGTTGCGCCTGGCGCTGCAGACGACGGGCCGCCATAAGATCGTCGCGCTCGAGCATGGTTTCCACGGCCGCACCGCGGCCGCGGGCGCCGTGACCTGGGGAGCACGGGAGCGTTGGTATGGCTTCCCGAATACCCCGATGGACGTGACGTTCGTGCCGCGCGATGACGCGGGAGCGCTGGCTACGGCGGTCGACGACGAGACCGCCGGCGTCATCATCGAACCGGTGCAGGGAGTCGCGGGAGCGTACGACCTCTCCAAGCCATTCATGACGGCGGCGCGAGCGGCCTGCGACGCGAGTGGCTCAATGCTGATACTGGACGAGGTGCAGACCGGTATCGGCCGGCTCGGCACCCCGTTCGGCGCCGACTATTTCGGCGTCACTCCCGACCTCCTGACGACCGCCAAGTCTCTGGGCGGTGGTTTCCCGTGCGGCGCCGTACTGATGCGCAACGAGCTCGCCGAAGACCTCGGACCCGGCGCACTGGGCACGACCTTCGGTGGTGGACCGTTGGCGTGTGCGGCCATCGTCGCCGTCCTCGGCACGATTGAGGAGGAGGGACTTCTGGCGCAGGTCACCGAGGTCTCGGCGCTGATTCGTCAAACCTGCATCCGCGGCCCGGTCACCGGCATACAGGGCGTGGGATTTCTATTGGGCCTTAAGACGACGCGGCCAGCAGCGGCCGTGCGCGACGCACTGCTCGATCGGGATATCCTCACGGGAACGAGTGCCGATCCACATATTCTACGGCTACTACCGGCGCTGATCTTACAACCGACCCATGTCGAAACCCTGGCACGGGCACTGGAGGAGTTAACCGATGAATCGCTTCAATGATCTTGCCGACTTCTCGCTGGAAGAGATCGGTGCGCTCCTGAAGCTGGCTGAGCGTCTCGAACGGCAGCCTGAGCCACGTGCCCTCGAAGGAAAGATTCTATCGCTCCTGTTCTTGAGCCCCTCGCTCAGAACCCTGGCTTCTTTTCAGGCGGCGATGGGGCGGCTGGGCGGCAGCTCGTTTGTCATCTCACCGGATATGTCCATCCACGGACTCGAAACCCGCCCCGGGATCGTCATGGATGGTGCCGCCGCAGAGCACATTCGAGAAGCCGTGCCGGTCATCGCCTCGTACGGAGACGCGATGGGCATTCGGGCATTCGCGGAACGGCGCAACTTGCACGATGACCTCGCCGATATCGAGTTCGAGAACTTGGCGTCGCTGATTGACGTCCCGCTGATCAATATGGAGTCCGCCATCCAGCATCCATGCCAGAGCCTCGCGGATTGGAAAACGATGGATGATCTGGGGATGCCTGCGCGAGGCGGGCGATTCGTCCTGTCGTGGGCCTTTCACCCACGCGCTTTGCCTCTCGCCGTTCCCGCTTCGACGCTGCATATGGCGGCGCTGCGTGGCATGGATGTCGTCGTCCTGAATCCACCCGGGTTCGACCTGCCTGAGCCCATTATGAAGAAGGCTCGTGCCGCGGCGGAATTATCCGGCGGCAGCGTCACACAGACAGGCGACCGCCGCGAGGCGATGGAAGGCGCACACGTCATCTATGCCAAGTCTTGGTCCTCGACACAGCACTACGGCGACCGGCTCGCCGATCAGGCACAGCGCGAGGAGTTGATCGACTGGTGCGTCGACGACCCCTGGTTTGAGAATGCGCAGGCCGATTGCCGGTTCATGCACTGCCTACCGGTCAGGCGAGGCGTTGTCGTTACCGATCGGGTGCTCGACGGCCCACGCAGTATCGTGCTGCCCGAAGCACGTAATCGGATGATCGCCCAGATGGCGGTTCTGTACGAGATATTGAAGGGATAGTCGACGATGCGACATCTCAGCGGAAACGAGCGAGCCATCGTCGTGACGGCGCTAAAACACGCGGCACCCTACATCCGGATGTTCAAACGTAAGGTGTTCGTGCTAAAAGCAGGCGGCGAGGCGTTCGTATCCCCCGAAGCGACCCGCGCGATCGTCGAACAGATCGGCATCCTGCACGAAGTCGGCGTCCGAGTCGTCCTCGTTCACGGCGGCGGGCCGCAGTCGACCCAGCTCGCGAAGGCGCGGGGTGTCCCTATCCAATTCGTTGACGGGCGTCGCATCACTGACAAGAACATGCTGGACATCTCGACAACCGTGTTGAACGATCAGATCAACCCCATGATCTTGGCGGCATTCCGGGATCTGGATATTCCGGCGGTCGGCATCTGCGGCCCGGATGCGCGGGTGATCAAAGCGCACAAACGTCCACCGGTCGCACGGGGAGGAGACGATGGAGACATCGTGGACTACGGCTATGTCGGCGATATCGATGCAATCGACGCCGGCGTTCTGCTCGAGCACCTGGATAGCGGCCTGATCCCAGTCATCAGCCCGATCTCGGCCGACGACGAGGGTACGCTGCTGAATATCAATGCCGATACGGTGGCGGCGGCGGTGGCGGCGGCCGTTGGAGCCGAAAAATTGATTCTGGCGACCACGGTACCGGGCATACTCGAGTCCAGGGATGACCCGCGGTCTGTGATCTCTTATCTCGACATCGCGGGCCTCGCCAAACTCCGCGACGAGGGCCGACTCACCGACGGCATGCTGCCGAAGGCGGCCGCGATCGAGAGGGCGTTAACCGGCGGTGTGCCGCGGGTCCATGTGATATCCAGTGAATTACCCGACAGCCTGCTATTGGAAGTCTTTACGAACGAGGGGACCGGCACGCTCGTAGTCAACGATATCGAGCATTTGAGTCCGGCGGAGCAATCCAGCTAGAGATGAGCCGATGACGCGCTTGTGGGACAAAGGAGCACCGCTCGATGAACGAATCCTGAGGTTCACGGCGGGCGAGGATCATCGCCTGGACGAACGCCTCGTCAAATATGACGTTCGCGCGTCGATCGCACACGCGCGCATGCTCGGCGAACAGGGCTTGCTGACTGTCGAGGACTGCGCCACGATCTGCGGCGGGCTCGAAACGCTGGCCACCCAGCACGCGGACGGCGAGTGGTCCATCCAACTCGAGCAGGAGGATGTGCACAGCGCTCTGGAGCAACGCCTTATCGAACTGATCGGTCCCGCGGGCGGCCGCGTGCATCTCGGACGTTCGCGTAACGACCAGGTACTGGCCGCGCTGCGGTTGTATCTGCGCGACGTGGCTCGAGTTCTCGCAGACGGCGCTAACGAGGTCGCCAGCGAACTGGACGGCATGACCGATCGCCAGGGAACGCTCCCAATACCAGGGTACACGCACATGCAGCCGGCGATGCCGAGCTCCGTGGCGTTGTGGGCCGGAGGGTTCGCGACCGAGCTTCGCGACGACGCCGTGGGTCTAGCCGGCGCGGCGCGCCGGGCCGATCTGAACCCGCTGGGGTCGGCGGCCGGCTATGGCGTCCCGGGACTGCCGTTAGACCGCGAAGCGACTCGGGAAGCATTGGAGTTTTCGCACACGCAAGAGCCCGTAACGGCGGTGCAACTGAGCCGCGGCAAGGCCGAGGCCTCGTTGATATTCGAGCTGACCTTGTTGTTGGGCGATCTCGGCCGGCTGGCCTCGGACCTGTTGCTGTTCTATACGGAAGAGTTCGCTTTCGTCTCGCTGCCGGACGAGATGACCACCGGATCGTCGATGATGCCGCAGAAGCGTAACCCAGACGTGTTCGAACTCGTGCGCAGCGCACAGGCCGTGACGACGGCCGCGTTAATGGAGACTCTGACGATCACGACTAAGCTCACCTCTGGCTATCAACGGGATCTGCAACGATTGAAGGCGCCGCTGTTCCGCAGTATCGATCTCGCCAACGACACACTCGCGATCATGACGCATGCGTTGCGCGGCGTCCGTTTTCGTCCTGAGAAAATCGAACTCAGCGAAACTCTGCTCGCGACGGAGCGCGTCAATGAGTTAGTGGTCCAGGAAGGAATCCCGTTTCGGGAGGCCTATCAGCGCATCGCGGCGCTGCTGCAGCGGCAGCGCGATAACTAACGGCGATGAGGATCTGGTCCGCAACGACACGAACTCCACGACCGGTCATCGCCCTGGTCCTGTCCGCGACGGGTCTGCTGGCGAGCTGCGGCCAGAAGGGCGCTCTGATCCTGCCGGGCCCGGAGCCAGCGCCCGCCGTCGAGGAGGCGACCCCTGCTGACGAGGACAACGAACAGGAGCGTGAGGCCGGCGATGCACAGGACGCTGAGTAAGTCGCCGCCCGGTATCCCGGTGACCTATGGGAGATAAGCCCTTCATCCTCGTCGACGGTTCGACGTATCTCTTTCGCGCCTACCACGCGGGACTCAGAGCAGGACTCAGACTCAACTCCAGTCAGGGAGAACCGACGGGCGCAATCCACGTCGTCCTTAATATGCTTTACAGCCTGCTCGACGAGTATGAACCGGAGCGCATTGCCGTCGTCTTCGATGCGCCGGGCAAGACTTTCCGCGACGATCTCTACGCGGACTACAAAGCCAACCGGCCGCCGATGCCCGAGGACCTGCGCCCGCAGATCGAGCCGCTGCTGCAGGCGGTCGAAGCCATCGGCCTGCCGATGCTGCGTGTCAAAGGCGTGGAGGCCGACGACGTGATCGGCACACTCGCGACCCGCGCCACCGCGGCGGGCCTGACCACGCTGATCTCCACCTCCGACAAGGATATGGCGCAACTCGTCAACGAGAGCGTCACGCTCGTCAATACGATGAGCCACACCACGATGGACTCGAACGGCGTGTTCGAGAAGTTCGGCGTGATGCCGGAACAGATCATCGATTACCTCGCACTCGTCGGCGACAGCTCCGATAATATCCCGGGCGTACCGGGGGTTGGCCCGGTCACCGCGGCGAAGTGGCTCGCCGAGTATAAAGATCTCGACACGATTACCCGCCATGCCGAAGAGATCCCGGGGAAGGCCGGGGAGAATCTCCGCAGTACGCTCGACCGTCTACCCCTTTACAAAAAGCTGACGACGATCGTCTGTGACGTCGACTTGCCGCGCGAGCCAGCCGACCTCCTCTACGGCGAGCCCGACGCGGAGCGATTACGGAAGCTCTACAAACGGCTCGAGCTCAAAAACCTGCTCCGGCGTATCGGCCCGCTCGAAGAACAGGCGCCTGAGCCGCCGGCCGCAAACTACGAAACGGTGTTGAGCAACGACACGCTGGAAGCCTGGCTCACACGTATCGAGGCGGCCAGCATCGTCGCGTTGGATACGGAGACGACGAGTCTGGACTATATGCAGGCCGAACTCGTCGGCATCTCGTTGTCGGTGGAAGAGGGTGCAGCGGCGTACATTCCGGTCGCGCATCGCTACCCGGGCGCGCCCGAGCAACTGGACAGGGACAACGTGCTCGCGCGCATGAAGCCGTGGCTCGAAGGGGCGTCGCCGAAAGTCGGACACCACCTCAAATACGACGCCCATGTGTTCCGCAATCACGGCATCAAACTTGGCGGCATCGCGTTCGACTCCATGTTGGAATCGTTCGTCCTCGACTCCACGGCCACGCGCCATGACCTGGACTCCGTGGCCAGCAAATATCTCGGTGTCAAAACCACGAAGTACGAGGAGGTCGCCGGTAAAGGCGCTAAGCAGCTGCGGTTCGATGAGGTAGATATCGAGGTCGCGTCAGCCTACGCGGCGGAAGACGCCGACATCACGCTACGGCTCCACCAGACGCTGTGGCCAAAGCTCGAACAGACGCCGTCGCTGAAGAAGCTCTATCTGGAGATCGAGCTGCCCTTGGTCGACGTGCTACGGAAGATGGAGTATCTCGGCGTGCTGGTCGACGCGGGCATGCTCGAACAGCAGAGTCAGGAGCTCGCCGCGGCGATGGCGACGACCGAAACTGCGGTGCACGAACTCGCCGGCGGACCGTTCAATCTATCGTCGCCGAAGCAGCTCCAGGAGATACTCTTCGATCGACTCGGCTTGCCGGTGCTCGGCAAGACACCGAAGGGGCAACCGTCGACGGCCGAGAGTGTGCTGCAGGATCTCGCTGAAGATTACGAGCTGCCGAAACTGCTTCTCGAATATCGGGCGCTGGCAAAGCTCAAATCTACCTATACCGACAAATTACCCGCGGAGATCAATCCGCGAACCGGGCGCATCCATACGTCTTACCATCAAGCCGTCGCCGCGACCGGGCGGCTCTCTTCATCAAACCCCAATCTGCAGAATATACCGATCCGCACGACCGAGGGCCGGCGCATCCGGCAGGCTTTCGTCGCACCACCGGGGTACAAGCTGCTGGCCGCGGACTACTCTCAGATTGAGCTGCGCATCATGGCCCACCTCTCCGAGGACGCCGCGTTACTCTCGGCCTTCGCCGCCGATACCGACATCCACCGGGCCACGGCCGCGGAGGTTTTCGGCGTGGACCCGGACGAAGTATCAAACGATCAGCGCCGCTCGGCCAAGGCGATCAACTTCGGCCTGATCTACGGGATGTCGGCATTCGGCTTGGGCCGTCAACTCGGCATCGACCGCGGCCAGGCTCAGCAGTATGTGGATCTCTACTTCAACCGGTATCCGGGCGTGAAAGACTACATGGACCGGACTCGCGAGCGAGCCCGAAAAGACGGCTATGTCTCCACGATCTACGGGCGCCGACTCTACCTGCCGGAGATCAACTCCCGCAACCATCAGCGCCGCCAATACGCCGAGCGCAGCGCGATCAACGCGCCGATGCAGGGTAGCGCTGCGGATATCATCAAGCGCGCGATGATTCAGGTGGACCAGTGGCTGACGCGTTCAGGCGCCGACGCGAGGGTCATCATGCAGGTCCACGATGAGCTCGTGTTTGAGGTCATCGAGCCCGAATGCGAACACATCGCAGACGAGGTGACGCGGATCATGGAGGGCGCGGCTTCGCTGTCGGTGCCGTTGAAGGTGGCCTTCGGCTTCGGCGACAACTGGGACGAGGCCCACTAGGCCCGAGCCTTCGGCTCCGGTAGCCGCCGGGAACTTTCCGGAGAAACTGCGGCCTAATCCCTACGACGCTAGAGCGTCTCCCGCTGACCTCCCTTGGCGGGATCGTCTGCCGGTATCCCCATACTGGGAGACTCTTCCCCGGGTGTGTTCCCTGAATCGCGCACCCGGGGTCTCTTTTTTAAGATCCCGCCCTCGCGTCCGCCTTGTCGAGCCACACCAGCAACTGCTCTCGCGCCGCTTCCAAGCCCTGGCGAGCCGGCGAGGAGAACAGTATCAACGGCACGTCCTCAGGAACGGTCGCGGCGGTCTCCCGCTGTCTCTGCCGCCCGGCCTGACGGCTTAGCTTATCGGCTTTGGTCAGCAACACGGCGGCCGGAACCTCGGCCGCTCGCGACCAGGACAGCATCACTTGATCCAGGTCGTTGAGCCCACGACGAGCGTCTACGGTGATAAACAAGCCTGCCAGTGAACGGCGCTCGTTGAAGTAGGCTTCCAACAGCACGCGCCATCGTTGCCTCACGACCTTGGCAACCTTGGCGTAACCGTACCCCGGCAGGTCGACGAGACGGCAAGTCTCGTCGATCTCGAAGAAATTAATCAGCTGCGTGCGCCCGGGCGTCTTACTCGTCCTAGCCAGATTTCGGCGCGCCGTGATCGCGTTGATCGCACTGGACTTTCCGGAGTTGGAACGCCCCGAAAACGCGACTTCCCGCCCGATATCGGCCGGAAACTGGGTCGCCTTCTGGGCGCTCTTCAGAAAGTTCGGATTGAGGGAAAAGGCCATATAGGTCGCTAGCAGTCTGCCGGACTTAGGGAATCGTCAGTGGATTCTGCCCGGGTCCGACAGGCTGCTTACTCTGCTGCTGCGGCGATGCTGGGATCAAGCGGAGTAGTGTACAATCTCTCGCCGTTTGCAAGGATAAAACGCGGGGTCACAACGGCGTGGCGTATAGGAACTCAGCGCTGAAATCAACGGCGGTTTATCCGCTGGCCTCGGGTCTGGCGTGCGTCTTGCTCGTGTTCAGCAGCCAGAGCCTCGCTCAGGGCTCGGCCGAGGCCGGCCAAGCCAAAGCCGTGTCCTGTGGGGCTTGCCACGGTATCGACGGTAACAGCTTGAGCCCGGCGTGGCCGAACCTGGCGGGGCAGCATGCGAGCTACTTCATCAGGCAATTGGAAGCCTATCAAAACGGTGAGCGCCAGGATGCCCTGATGACGACACTCGCGAGTGGGCTGTCGGCCGAGGATATGGCCGACCTGGCAGCGTACTACGCGACGCTGCCCGCCGTGCAACGCGGCGCCGACCCGGAGCTCGTCGAGCTCGGACAGAGCGTCTACCGCAGTGGTCTGCCGGACCGCGGCGTCGCCGCATGCATCGCCTGTCACGGCCCGTCGGGCCGGGGCAATCCGCTGGCCTCATTTCCCGTCGTTCGCGGGCAGCACGCGACCTATACCGTCGCTACACTGCACGCTTACGCGACCGGCGAGCGACGCTCCGACGGCTCGGTCAATCAGATGATGCGTGATATCGCCGTATCGCTGCGGGAAGACGAGATACTAGCCGTCGCCAGTTACATCCAAGGCCTGCGCTAGACATTTGGCGCCGAAGAGGAATCTATCGTGTTCAATCCAAACATATCTACACCAGTACGGCCGGCCATTCTTGTGGCGTTCCTTTTCTCGCTGACGGGCTGCGGCGGCGAACCAACGCCAGCGGCAGTCGCGCCCGGTATCACCGATACCGCTCAGGCGCCCGTCGAACAAGTGGCGGAACCGACCGTCGTGGCCGCGGAACGCGCGCTCGCCGATAGCGAAGCACAGCCGCGCATCGCGTTGGCTCAAGCGGATGCGGCACCGGCTTCCGACCGCTTCCAGCTTGGCACGCACTACGACAGATTGCCCTCGGCGCAGGGGACGAGTTCCAGCCCCGATCTAATCGAGGTCGCCGAGATATTCTGGTATGGCTGCCCGCACTGCTATGAGTTCGAGCCCCATGTACAAAACTGGCGTAACGATCTCCCGGATGATGTCAGTTTCGTGCATATACCGGCGGTCTGGAATAGCGTGCTGCAGATTCATGCCCGGGCCTTTTATACGGCGGAAGCCTTGGGCGTGACCGCCGAAGTGCACACGCCGCTGTTCCGCGAGATACACGACGAGCGTAACTTCCTGGATAGCCAGGAGGCGTTGGCAGAATTCTTTGGCCGCTACGGCGTCGAGACCGATGCGTTCAATGCGGCGTACGAGTCGTTCGCGGTGAACATGAACATGAACCGCGCCGACGAGCTTTCACGCCGCTATCGTATCGCGAGCGTTCCTACCGTGGTCATCAACGGCAAATACACGACGGATGCGGGCATGGCCGGCGGCTACGAAGAGCTGATGGAGGTCATCGACCACCTCGTCGCGATGGAACGCGCGGACGAGTAAACGGCCGCCGCCGGCGTCACCCGGAACTCGCCGAGACGTCGACGAAGCAAGGCTAAAACGCGTCGCGCTGCTCCAGCAGCCCATAGGGATCGGCGTGGATCAACACTTCGGCGCCCGGAAACTGATTCCGCACATCCGCCTCGACGGCATCGCAGATCTCGTGGGCCTCCATCAGGCTGATCCCCGCGTCCAGCTCCAGATGGAATTGAATGAACTGGGCGGCCCCGGATGAACGCGTTCGCAGGTCGTGCATCCCCTTAACCCCGGGCTGGATCAACGCGGCGTCCTTGATGCGTTGCCGATCGTCCTCCGGTAGTTCGCGATCCAGCAGCACGTCGATGGCGTTCGTCGCGATCACTCGAACGGCCAGTAGAATCAGCACGACAACGACAAGTCCGAGCAACGGGTCCAGGATATGCAACTGCCACTGCGCGGAGGCGAAGATCGCACCGAGTACCGCGACGTTCGTCAGTATGTCCGCCTTGTAGTGCACGGCATCCGCCGAGATCGCCAACGATCCGGTCTGGCGAACGACGAAACCCTGAAACACGACGAGACCGAGCGTCAGTATCAGCGACGCGAACATCACGCCCAGGCCCAACCCGGGCTGCATGACCGGGCTAGGCGACATCAAACGTACCACGGCTTCGACCCCGACATAGGCTGCGGAGCCCGTCACGATCACAGCCTGCGCAAGACCTGCGATCCCCTCGGATTTGCCGTGGCCGAAGCGATGCTCGCGGTCCGCGGGCGACACGGCCACCTTGACCGCGAACAACGTAATCAGGGAGGCGACCAGGTCGAGGAGCGAGTCCACCAGGGAACTGAGTAACGCCACCGAGTTCGTCGCATTCCAGGCCCAGAGCTTCAGCGAGATCAACGTCAGCGCCATAACGACTGACGCATAGCTCGCCAGACGCATCAACCGAATCTGTCGGTCATTCAGGCTGGCGACGACGTTGCCGTTAGGCGCTGCCATGCGATCGCGACCGCCGGTCAACCGCTCGTGGTCGCGACGCGATACAGCGCCCCGCCGAGCGCCGCGATGACGAGTAGCCCGATGATTGCAGGCAATTCGATGCCGAGCGCGATCACTTGCGGATTGCCGCTCAGGACAATCGGCACGGCCATGGCGATTCCGATCAAGGCCTCTCCGGTAATCAGGCCCGATGCGAACAGCATGCCGTTACGGTGGCCAACGACCGCGTCCGTGCCGCTGGCTTCATTGCGGCGACGCGCATAATGCGCGATCAAGCCACCCAGCAGGATCGCCGTCGCCAGTTCGAGCGGCAGGTAAATGCCGACCGCCACCGCCAGCACGGGCGCACGCCAGCTCGCCTGGGTCGCTTTGAGGTACTCGTCCACCGCGATGATGACGGCACCGATCAAGACCCCGATACCGACCATCGTCCACGGCAGGCCGGCGCCGAACACACCCTCGGCGACGGAAGCCATCAGCGTCGCTTGCGGCGCCAGCAGTGCGTTCGGATGCTCTGGTGTGGGGGCACCCAGGCCGTAGGCCTGTAACAGCAGATTCAGGATCGGCGCCATGACCAGTACCGCGGCGATCACGCCGGCCGCCTGCATGACCTGTTGGCGCCACGGTGTCGCGCCCACGAGGTATCCGGCCTTAAGATCCTGAAGATTGTCGCCGGCGATCGCCGCGGCACAACAGACGACCGCGCCCACCATGATGGCGGCGGCCGGGCCGGCGGCCGCATCCGCGCCCATGAGCCACAGCAACAGCAGGGAGGTCAGCAAAATCGTCGCGATCGTGATGCCGGAAATCGGATTGTTCGACGAGCCGACGAGTCCGGCCATATAAGCCGCTACCGAGGAAAAAAGAAATCCGGTGATGACCATGATCACGGTCATGGCGAGGGCGACTCCCAACGTGCCGACGATGCTGTAATAGACGGCGAATATCGGGATGACGAAGATCGCGATCCCTGCGAGGACGAACTTCATGGGCGTATCGTGCTTAGTATGGTCGTAGCGGCCCGCGGTAAGGGGAAGCTCCGCCTTCAGGCCGCTCTTGATTCCGGATAGCAGCGAGCCGCGCATCGAGATCAAGGCCCAGATGCCGCCGATCAACATCGCACCGACGCCCAGATAGCGAATCTGCGAGGTCCAGATGGCGAACGCCAGATCGCCGGCGTTGAGCCCCGCCGCAAATTCGGCCGCCAGCTCCGGACTGTTGTCGAGATACAGCGTCGAGTAAATCGGGATCGCCAGATACCAGGAGATGGCGCCGCCGAGGAAGACGAGAACCGCGATATTCAGGCCGACGATGTAGCCGACGCTGACCAACGCCGGTGACAGATTCATGCCGGCGTACGCGATCGTGCTCGAGCCGACGTAGGTGGCTGCCTGCGCCGTACCTTCCCACAGGCGCAGGCCGGTCTCCGCTAACTTGGTCAGTGCGCCTAACACCGCGGCCACGGCCAGGAATTTCGCCCCCTGGCCCGGCCCCTCGCCGACTCTCAAGACTTCCGCTGTCGCGGTGCCCTCGGGATAGGCTAGTTGTTCTTCCACGATCAGCGAACGCCGCAGCGGAATCGTAAACAACACACCCAGGAGCCCCCCGAGCCCGGCGATCAGGCTGACCCACATATACTCGAACACGTTCCAGTAACCGAGAATAATCAACGCCGGCAGCGTGAAGATGACGCCGGCCGCTAACGACTCACCGGCGGACGCGGCGGTTTGCACGATGTTGTTTTCCAGGATATTGGAGTTCTTGAACAACTTCAGGATGGCCATGGAGATGACGGCGGCCGGAATGGACGCCGAGACCGTCAAGCCGGCAAACAGGCCGAGATACGCGTTGGCGCCGGCCAGCACCATCGACAAGACCAAGCCGAGCAGGATCGCCTTGAGCGTTAACTGCGGCAGGGGCGTGACTGCGGCCATCCGGGCATCTCCAGTAGTCGTCTTATTATTTGGCCGGCGGAATTCTCGAGGAGACTAGCGACTGCGGTACACGAACGCCAGCCCGTCTATTTTGCGCCGCCCATCATGCGCTTCAGCGGCTTCGCCAGGAACGCCAACAATACGCCCGAACCGATGGTCGTCCAGACGATCTGGAGATACAGACTCGGCATCTCGTCGACCGCATCGGCCCTGAACTCGCCTGCGAGCAACCCGGCGAGAATACTTCCGAGGGACGCGGCCAGGAACCACACGCCCATCATCTGCCCGACAAAACGCCGCGGCGCGAGCTTGGTCACGGCGCTCAAGCCCACGGGACTCAACGCCAACTCACCCATCGTATGGAGTAGATAAGTGAATAGCAGCCAGGTCGGGAGGACCTGTTGTCCCTCGGCCACCAACGCGGCGGCGCCGATCATGACGGCGAAGCCAAAACCTAAGATGATCAGTCCTACCGCAAACTTCAGCGGTGTCGACGGGTCGAGATGGCGACGCGCCAGCGCTATCCAGAGCATGGAGTAGATCGGCGCGAGAATAATTATGAACACCGGGTTCAGGGACTGAAACCAACTCGCCGGTATCTCGAAGCCACCGAACTCTCGGATCGTGTAACGCTCGGCGAATAAATTCAACGACGACCCCGACTGTTCGAACCCGGACCAGAATATAGCCGCGGCGAGGAACAGCACGACGATGACGATCACCCTGCCTCTTTCGTCTCGGGTCAGGCGCCCGAATAAGAAGATGTAACCGAAGTAGACGAGCGCGAGGGCAGCGATCGCGTAGGTACTGCCACGAGCCAGCGCGACGGCATCCAGACTCAGCGCCCCCGTCAAACCCGCGACGAGCACGCAACCGACGATCAACAGGACCGCGACGATTCCACCCCAGAGTCTGCGCTCGTTGACTGTATCGTCTGGGCGTCGCGCCGGCGCCTCGCGTCCCGCATCCCCGAGGTGCGACTGGGTGAGCTTGAACTGAACGAGGCCGAACAGCATGCCGATGCCCGCCACACCGAAGCCGTAGTGCCAGTTGTTCTGGGCGAGCCATCCGCAGATGAGCGGACCAAGCGCCGCGCCGATGTTGATCCCCATATAGAAGATCGTGAAGCCGCCGTCGCGGCGCGGATCTCCGGGCGGATAGAACTCACCGACGATCGCGCTGATATTCGGCTTCAACAATCCGGTCCCGACCGCGACGAGGATCAGCCCGAGGAAAAAAGTGGCCACGCTCGGAATCGCCAGGACGAAATGCCCGCTCATGATGATGATGCCGCCGAACCAGACGGCGCGTTGGGCACCGATGAGCCGGTCGGCGATCCAGCCTCCAGGCAACGCGAGCATGTAGACCGCGGCGGTATACAGGCCGTAGATCGCCGTCGCCTTCTGATCGGCGTAGCCCAGGCCACCTTCCTCGAGCGATTCGACCATGAACAGCACGAGCAGCGCACGCATGCCGTAGTAGCTGAAGCGCTCCCACATCTCGGTCGTCGCTAGCGTCACCAGCCCACGCGGATGGCCCAGCGGTCCGGATCGCGCCGCTGCGGCGGTTGCTACTTCATCACTCATCGATCGTCCTCTTGTGTTAGTCGCCCCCGTCCTCGGTGCCGACGTCGACGCCGTCGTCGTCAGTGTCGGTAGCGGACGGACCGAACAGGCGGGCCATCAGCAGGCCGACCTCGTAGAGCAGGTAGACGGGTATGGCCAATAGGGTCTGCGAGATGGCGTCCGGCGGCGTCAGAAACATCCCGGCCACGAACGCGCCCAAGAAGACGTAGCCACGAGCACGAGTCAGCGTCTTCAACGGCACCAGTCCGCTCCAGACCAGCATGACCGTCGCGATCGGCACTTCGAACGCGATGCCGAAGGCGAAGAACAGCGTCAGGATGAAGTCCAGATAGGAATTGATATCAGTCATCATCGTGACGCCCTCAGGCGCCACGGCGGCGAAGAAACCGAACATCAACGGGAAGACGACGAAATAGGCGAATGCCACGCCCGCGTAGAACAGGACGATGCTCGATAAGAGCAACGGGAACGCGAAACGTTTCTCCTTCAGGTATAGCCCCGGCGCGACGAAGTGCCACGCCTGCGTCAACACCACCGGCATCGCGAGAAACAGCGCAACGAAGAGACTCGTCTTGAACGGCGTAAGAAACGGCGATGCAACCTGGGTCGCGATCATCGTGGCGCCCTCAGGAAGCTTGTCCATCAGCGGCGTCGCGATCAGGGTAAATAATCTTTCAGCGAACGGGATCAGGCAGATGAAGATGATCAGTATCGCAGCCGCGGCCTTCAGCAGCCGGGAGCGCAGTTCGACCAGGTGCGAGATCAGCGAGCCTTCTGCCAGTGTTTCTTTGTCGTCCTCGACAGGACCCGACACGTCCGGTTTCATGACCGGCCAGCCGGCTCGTCGGTATCCTGTTCGGCGTTCTTCTGCTGCGCGGGTGCCGACTCTGGCTCGTCCGCCGAAGCTTTCGCGGGAGCCGGCTGTTCTTCGGCCGCAGAGCTTATTTCAGGCTTTGCCGGCGGAGGTCGATTGACGGGCTTGAGGGGCTTCGGTTTTGGTCTTGGCGGTGGTGGTGGCGAGTCGGCGGACGCGATTTCCTTTTCCAGCTGGCGCCGCAGGCTACTCGCCGTCCGTCGTGCGCGTCCGATCCAGCGGCCGACCTGACTGGCCACCCGCGGCATGCGTTCGGGCCCTAGGATCAACAGGCCCACGCCGAATATCAGTACGAGTTCCCAGAATCCGACGTCGAACATCTAGGCTAGCTACTTTCGCTGCTACTTTCGCTCTTGTCCTTGTGCTCGGCGAACTCCGCGTCGGATGTGCTTTGTTCTAGACGATCTGGCTCGTCTTTGCCGTCCTTGTCATCCGAATCCATGGCCGTACGAAAACTCTTCAGCGCACCACCCAGGTCGCCACCGAGCGACTTCAGCTTCTTCGTGCCGAAGATCATCACAACGATGAGCAGAATGAGAAGCAGCTGCCACATGCTTATCCCGCCTAATCCCATCTCAACTCTCCAACGTCATTTCGAACGGCTAATGATACGCCAAAGCCGGAAGACAGCACTTCGCGTTTATCCGGTCGAGGGCACTCGCAGCCAGAACGTGACCGGGCCCTCGTTCGACAAATTCACCTGCATCATAGCGCCGAATCGGCCGCTGGCGACCACGATCCCGCTACTCTGTGCCAGGCGCACGAGGCCCTCGAACAGGACCTGGCCGTGTTCGGGCTCGGCGGCCTTCGAGAACCCCGGCCGGTTGCCCTTGGACGTATCTGCAACCAGCGTGAACTGCGGGACGAGCAGCAGCTCGCCGCCGACATCACGCACACTGAGATTCATCCGCCCGTCGTCATCGGCGAAGACCCGGAAGGCCAGCAACCGCTCCAGCAATCGAGACGCCTCCCGGTCCGTGTCGCCGCGCTCCACGCCTACCAGGACCACAAGCCCCAAGCCGATGCGGGCAATGGTCTCGCCGGCCACGACGACATCTGCATGGCTGACTCGCTGTAGCAGCCCGATCATCGACGCTCCTTGACGGGCGCCTACTGTGACCCACCGGGACCGACGCGGCAACCGGCGGACGGGGGCGTCCTGGGCCGACCGGCAGCTCCAGGCGCCCACAGCGCGTCACTGCCTGAGAAAGCGCCGATATAAACGCCCTCTATCAGCCATTTCGCCAGAATTTGTCGCCGTTAAGTCGCTTTTCGCGCGTTATTAGTATTAATTTCCCACTATTATTATTTCTATGTCATTGTGGGAATATCTGGTCTCTGTTGGCTCTCTGTGGTACGGATTGTGGGGCTCAGACTCGAGACTAGGCGCTGACGGGCTAGTCTGGTATTAGTGTCGGTCCTCCGACGGAATAGGGCTCGCCCGAATGAAACGACGGGAATTCATCACCGGCCTGGGGGGCGGCGCCGCGCTCGCCGCCTGCACGCCACAGAATCGGGGCGGTATCGCCACGACCGCCAGCCGCGAGCGCTTCTCATGGAAGATGGTCACGACCTGGCCGCCGAATTTCCCGGCGCTTGGGACCGGCGCCAACAAGCTCGCGCGTTCCTTCGAGGAACTCAGTGGCGGGCGCATCCAGGTTCAAATCTATGCGGCCGGAGAGCTGATTCCCGCATTCGAGGTTTTCGACGCGGTCTCCAGTGGCACGGTCGAGCTCGGCCATGGCGGCTCCTACTACTGGCGCGGTAAGTCTGAGGCCATGCAGTTCTTCACCTCCATCCCGTTCGGCTTCAACGCCCACGAGATGAACGCTTGGCTCTACTACGGCGGCGGCATGGAGCTCTGGCAGGAAGTCTACCGGCCGTTCGGCGTCGAGCCCTTCGCGGCCGGTAATACCGGCGTGCAAATGGGCGGTTGGTTCAACCGGGCCATCGACAGCATCGAGGATCTAAAGGGGCTGAAAATGCGTATCCCCGGGCTCGGCGGCGAGGTCTTGAGGCGGGCAGGCGGGACCCCCGTCACTCTGCCGGGCTCCGAGCTGTTCACGGCACTGCAGACAGGCAGCATCGACGCGACCGAGTGGGTCGGCCCGTACAACGACCTCGCGTTCGGCTTAAACCAGGCCGCTCGTTACTACTACTACCCCGGCTGGCACGAGCCCGGCTCCACGATGGAGTGTATTGTGAATCTGGAGGCCTTCAACGCGTTACCCGCCGACCTGCAGGCGATCGTTCGGGTCGCCTGTCAGGCAGCGAATTTGGACATGATCTCCGAATTCAATGCCCGCAACTCGGGCGCGCTCGAGAAGATCGCAGCGGACGAGACGGTGGAGATCCGAGCGTTCCCTGACGATGTGCTTGCGCGCCTGAAAACACTGTCGTTACAGGTCATCGAAGACCTGGCCGCCCGCGATCCGCTCGCGGCCAAGGTCTGGAATTCGTACCGGACTTTTCTCGGACATTCCCGACCCTGGCAACAGATCTCCGAGCAGGCTTATATCCGCACCACGTCGCTCTAGCGCCTCGCCCCTGCGTAGGTAGAAACCGCACCGGGCCGGGTCCGGGGCCATTACCTCTAACGTACGGTTCTGCTAACATTCTGGCCGCTGAAATCCCGGGTCTTCGGGATCGGAGTGATAATCGAATGAAAGCAATTCTTGCCATCTTCGCACTGGCAGGCTGGATGCTGTGCGGAACCGCATGGAGTCAGGAATGCACCCAGACTATCGAGGGGAATGACCTGCTCCAATTCGACCTAGCCGAGATGCGTGTGAGTGCCGCTTGCGAGGAAGTCACGGTCACTCTGAAACACGTGGGCATGCTCCCAGCGAATATCATGGGCCACAACTGGGTATTGACGACGACGGCCGACTACATGCCCGTCGCATCGGCCGGACAGGCCGCAGGCCCGCCAGGTTACATGCCCGCCGGTGATCCCCGCATCATCGCCGCGACCGAACTAATCGGCGGCGGCGAGCAGACGACGGTGACCTTCGACCTCTCTGGATTGGAGCCCGGGGGCGACTACACTTTCTTCTGTACCTTCCCTGGTCATTTCGTCCTGATGAACGGCAAATTTATCATCGAATGACTCCATCATTACTACCGCATCGGCGCCGACCGGCGAGACACGAGGACCGCTAGCGCATGCCTATAGCGATCGTACTCATCTTATTGGTGATAGGCACATTAATTTTCCATTTCATGAGCCCCTGGTATCTGACGCCATTGGCGTCGAACTGGAGCCAGATCGATACCACGATCAATATCTCGTTAATTATCACGGGCATCGTCTTCGTCGCGGTCAATCTGTTTCTGGCCTACTGCATCATTCGCTTCCGGCACAAGCCGGGGCGGAAAGCGGACTACGACCCGGAGAACGCGAATCTCGAGACCTGGCTTACCGTGCTGACTTCGATCGGTGTAGCCGCAATGCTGGCGCCCGGGCTCGTGGTCTGGGGCCAGTTCGTCACCGTACCGGACGATGCGATGGTCGTCGAGGTCGTGGGTCAGCAGTGGCACTGGAGCTTTCGCTTCCCGGGTGACGACGGCGTGCTAGGCAACGTCGACATCCGGCACATCAGCGAGGCCAATCCGTTCGGTATGGATCCGGAGGACCCCAACGGCCAAGACGACATCCTCGTCGCCAGCCCGACACTGCACCTGCCGATCGACCAGACGGTCAACACGCTGCTCCGTTCGAAAGACGTGCTGCATGACTTCGCCGTGCCGCAATTCCGAGTCAAAATGGACCTGGTGCCGGGCACGGTGACTTACGTATGGTTCGCGCCGACGGTGCTCGGCACCTACGAAATTCTCTGCGAGGAGTTGTGCGGCCTCGCTCATCACACGATGCGCGGAGCCATCGTCGTTGAAGAGCGCAGTGATTTCGACGCCTGGCTCGCGAGTCAACCGACCTACGCGGAGCTATTGGCACGGCCCGCCGGGGATCCAATCGCCGGTCAGGGCATCTACGCGATCTGCGCAGCTTGCCACGGCCCCGACGGACAGGGCTTGCGGCCGTTGAACGCCCCCAAAGTGACAGGGCAATCGGCTTGGTACCTCCGCCGTCAGCTGCAGTACTTCAAGGACGGCGTGCGCGGTACTCACGCGGGCGACATTTTCGGCGCAACGATGGCCCCGATCATGGCCGTGGTAGCGGACGAAACGGCGATCGCTAATGTCGTTGCTTACATAGAGACGCTGCCGTCACAGCCGTCGCCAGTCACAGTCGCTGGCGATGCCGCGCGAGGCGAAAAGCTGTATCGGACCTGCGCGGCCTGTCACGGCGCCGCCGGCCAGGGCATCTGGGCACTGAATGCGCCGCGCCTGGCAGGAATGACCGACTGGTATCTGGTCACCCAGTTAAAGAATTACCGGAACGGCATCCGTGGAACTCATCCGGGCGATGCGTACGGGAACCAGATGGTGATGATGGTGAAACTTCTGCGCGACGACGAAGCCATCGATGACTTGGTCGCCTACCTCAACGGGTTGTGATCGAGTCAGGCCAGAGCACCGTTACTAACGATAACGTGAGACGCAAACGCAATCAGCGCGACGGAGACATGGCCAGGAGTCAGTTCTGATGGCATACGCCGCGATCGCCGACCGGGATGAACATCTGCCCGATCCGCAGACTTTTATCACCAAGTACATCTGGAGTCAGGATCATAAAGTCATCGCCATCCAGTATGGCGTGACTGCCATCGCGATCGGGCTTCTGGGAATGGGGCTGTCGAGCATGATGAGACTGCAGTTGGGCTTCCCCGGCTCCGTCTCGTTCATCGATCCGGTCAACTATTACCAGTTCCTGACGCTCCACGGCATGATCATGGTCATCTATCTGTTGACCGCGCTGTTCCTGGGCGGGTTCGGTAACTACCTGATCCCACTGATGTGTGGCGCTCGGGACATGGTGTTCCCGTTCATGAACATGCTCAGCTACTGGGTCTATCTGCTGTCGGTACTGATCCTGATCTCGAGCTTCTTCGTGCCGGGCGGCCCGACCGGTGCCGGCTGGACACTGTATCCGCCTCAGTCCATCTCGCCTGGTACTCCCGGTATCGACGGGGGCATCGTCTTGATGCTGGTCTCGCTGATTGTCTTTATCGTCGCGTTCACGATGGGCGGCCTGAACTATGTCACCACCGTGCTGCAGGCCCGCACCCGCGGAATGACGCTGATGCGGATGCCGCTGTCGGTCTGGGGCATCTTCATCGCGACGATTTTAGGCCTCTTGGCCTTCCCGGCCCTACTCGTTAGCGGCACGATGCTGCTGTTGGACAGAGTCATCGGCACGAGCTTCTTCATGCCGGAGATGCTGACGATGGGCCAGGTCTCCGAACACGAGGGTGGTAGCCCGATCCTGTTCCAGCATCTGTTCTGGTTCTTCGGTCACCCGGAAGTCTACATCGTCGCGCTGCCGGCGTTCGGCATGGTGTCCGACGTCATCGCCACGCACGCAAGAAAAAACATCTTCGGTTATCGCATGATGGTCTGGGCCCTGATCGCGATCGGCGCGATGAGCTTCGTTGTCTGGGCGCACCACATGTACGTCAGCGGCATGAATCCCTACTTCGGCTTCTTCTTCGCGACTACGACACTGATCATCGCCGTGCCGACAGCGTTGAAACTGTATAACTGGGTGCTAACGCTGTGGCGTGGCGACGTGCATTTGACCGTACCGATGTTGTTCGCTATCGGTTTCATCTTCACGTTCACGCACGGCGGCCTGACGGGTCTGATGCTCGGCAACGTTACCGTCGATGTGCCGCTGTCCGACACCTATTTTGTCGTCGGTCACTTCCACATGGTCATGGGCGTATCGCCGGTGCTCGTGCTGTTTGCCGCCATCTATCACTGGTATCCGAAGATGACGGGGCGGATGTTCAATAACACGCTCGGCAAGCTGCACTTCTGGCTCACGCTACTCGGCACCTACTCGATCTACCTGCCGATGCACTACCTCGGGTTCTTGGGCGTGCCGCGCCGCTATTTCGCGAACGGCGTGACCGACTTCATTCCGGAGTCCGTGCAAACGATGAATGCGGGCATCACGGTCGCCGCCCTGATCGTTGCGGCCTCCCAGCTGATTTTCTTCGTCAATATCATCTGGAGCCTGTTCAAGGGCGAGAAAGCCGGCGGTAACCCGTGGCGCGCCACGACGTTGGAGTGGCAGACTCCCGAAACGCCGCCCGCGCACGGCAACTGGGGCGACAAACTGCCCGAGGTCCATCGCTGGGCGTATGACTACAGCGTCCCGGGTGAGGAACAGGATTACATCCCACAGACGGAACCGGTGCATGTCCGGGTCCTCGCGGACCGCGACCAGAGGGCCCGTCGCGAGTGAACCCCACCGGCCTCTTCGTCGCACTCGGCGGAGCCATACTCTTATGGGTCTTCCTGGTACGCCGCCTCCGGACGAAGCCCTGGATCGAGAAGGGCCCGATCGAGTTGGAGGATGGCGCCTCGGGCGTCCCCGCGGAAAGGGTCGGCCTGTGGATATTCCTCGCCGTCGTCACGAGCCTGTTCTCGATATTCCTCGTACTGTATTCGGAGCGGTCGACTTATCCGGACTGGCAACCGTTACCGACTCCACAACTGCTGTGGATCAACACGATCTTCCTGGTGTTGGGCAGCGTCGCGTTCCAGCGGGCACGAGGCGCTGCAAAACGCGAGGGCCTCTCCGGCGTCAAGATAAACCTCACCGCAGGCGGTCTCGCGACGATCGCGTTTCTCGTCGGACAGGTCATCGCGTGGCGGCAGCTATCCGCCTCCGGTTACTTCCTCGCGACGAATCCAGCCAATACATTCTTTTATGTGCTTACCGGCCTGCACGGGCTGCATCTTCTCGGCGGCTTGTGGGTCTGGGCAAGAACAACCTCGCAGGTCTGGCGCGGCCTCGAGTCGCTCGATGTGACTCAGATCGCGGCGGTGCGCCTGAGCGTCCAGCTATGCTCGGTCTACTGGCACTACCTGCTGCTCCTCTGGTTGGTTCTGTTTTATATGCTCTCATCACCGTAGAAGGACGTGACGTCATATGGCGCATGACGTGGTGGCGGCGGGACCGGGCTTCGCTCCCGGTCTCCGAGGCCTAGCCTCGGATTGGGCCGGGGAGAAAGAGGCGTTTCACGTCCCGTGGGGGAAGGCCATGATGTGGATCTTCCTCCTTAGCGACACGTTCATCTTCACGTGCTTCCTCACCGGATACATGCATGTGCGCACGGCCTCGCGTCTTCCGTGGCCGAATCCGAGCGAGGTCTTCGCGTTATCTTTCGGTGGCCAGCCGATCCCGCTGATCCTGATCGCGATCATGACCTTCATCCTGATCACCAGCAGTGGCACGATGGCGATGGCGGTCAACATGGGCTATCGCGGAGATCGGGCGAAGGCCGCTTCGCTCATGCTGATCACTGCCGCGTTCGGCGCGACGTTTGTCGCCATGCAGGCTTTCGAGTGGACGAAGCTCATCGTCGAGGAGGGCGTACGGCCCTGGGGTAACCCGATGGGGGCACCGCAATTCGGCGCGGCCTTCTTCATGATCACCGGCTTCCACGGCTTGCACGTGTCGGTCGGCGTAATTTACTTAACGACTGTCGCAATGAAGGTTCTTCGTGGTGATTATGAGAAGCGCGGCTACGAAATCATCGAGATCACTGGTCTATATTGGCACTTTGTGGACCTGGTGTGGGTCTTCATCTTCGCCTTCTTCTATCTCTGGTAAGGGTCCGACATGGCGCAAGCAGAACGGCAAGAACATCCACTTGCCGTCTATTTCTGGATCTGGGGACTACTGTTCGTCCTCAGCACGTTATCCTATCTGGTGGACTATGTCGGCTTCGAGAGTTATCTCCGCTGGGGTCTGATTATCACCTTCATGCTCCTGAAGGCAGGCTTCATCCTCGCGATCTTCATGCACATGATGTGGGAAAGGATGGCGCTGGTATTCGCGATCATCGCGCCGCCGATGCTCTTGCTGGTGCTGATCGGACTGATGGCGGTGGAAGGCGACTATACGGTCATGACACGTCTGAACTCGTTCGGCGCGGCAGCGACCGAGGTCGCGGGACACGATCAGCTGCAGGCACGCCGAACAGGTAACATAGAGGACGAATAGATTAGGACGAGATAATGCTCTACGGTCTTGCTGTGTTCGCTGTGCTGTTGGTCTTATGGGGTATCGCCTGGCAATGCCAGATCAGGCTGGCGTTCGGTATCCTGATCGGCCTAAGCATCGGCGCCGTGCTCGCCCGGTTCATCGGCCCCTTCGACAACATCGCCGAGATTCCCGCCTGGCTGCCGGCGACGCCCGCGCTCACCGTGGTCATACTCCTTTTCGTCCTCGGGATCCTGGCGTGGCGGGTGCCTGACGTCGGCGAGCCCAGCTCGGACGATACACACTAGCTCCACCCGGAATTCGAGCCGCTAGCTAGCAGGCTGCCAGTGCGTCATCCAAGCTGACGTCTCGTCGGACATCTTTCGCAGGTCCTCAGCAGCGCCGGCGCTTAGAGTGGCCGCAACCGGACATTGCGGAATCTGATCAGGCCGCCGTTATTCTGCAGTGCGAACGCCCCGGAGGGATGGGTATCGTCGTCAAGCTCCGCCGTGACCGTGCCATTCAGGGTCACGACGATGCGTGATCCTTCGGCGACGATGTCGTAAGTATTCCACTGCCCGCCAGCTTCCAGACTCGCCATCGGTGGGACGAGGTTAACGATCGAGCCGGTTCGATTATCCGGATTTTCGTTCGTGTCGAAGATATTGATCTCGTAGCAGTTCGTAGCGCTGACGGCGGCGGGGTCGTCGCAGCGGATGAAGATACCGCTGTTGGCTTCGGGACTCGGCCAGAACTCGACGCGCAGATGGAAGTCCGTGTACCAGCCCTTGCTGACGAGAAAGCTGCCCGTGTAGCCATCGGCTTCCACATAGTCGTCGATGATGTTCCATTCGGCGTCGCCGAACGGGTCGAAGCTGGTCAGGTCGTGGCCGGCGAACAGCACGACCCAGCTCGACTCGCTCAGCAGCGACGCCTGGGTCGTGGTCTGCGGCTCGGCTGGTGCAGTCGACGCTACCGCGATTGTCGGTGCCTGTTCGACCGGGCCCGCGACCGGCGGCGAGTCTCCCGCAGACATGTCGTCTGCATTCTGACATGCGGCGAGCGCAAGTCCCGAAAGAGCGATGGTGGCGATTGATTGGCCTTTCATGTCGATCTCCTGGCTTCTTGTTCTTGGATTTGGCGGACACGCGCCGACAGATGCTAGCGAGTTCCTCCGACAGGTGCGGGAAGCATACACGACCCGGGTGCGCCGGGGGTCGCCGGCTAGGCCCGGGGTAGTGCGTCGACGAGCTCCTCCATGCGTCGTCGCATGGTCGCATCGGGAAGACGGCCCATGGCGCCGCCCAGGTTATCCACCATATTGGCGGGCTTGCTCGTACTCGGGGTCATTACCGTAACGGCAGCATGGGCCGCGATGTACTTGAGAAAGAACTGCGCCCAGGTGCTAGCGTCGAACTCTTCTTCCGCCCACTCCGGAACCGATTGCCCGGCCACACGGCGCCACAACCGGCTGCGACCGAACGGCAGGTAGGCCATCACGCCGACGCCGTTGTCTTGAGCGAGTGGCAGAATCATGTCGGCAGCTCCCCGATTGTCCACCGCGTAGTCCACACCGATGAAGTCGATCGGCTCGTCACGAATGATTTGCGCGAGCTCCGGATAGCGAGACGAATTCGTCGCCGTCACCCCGATATAACGTACCCTGCCCTCGTCCTTGAGTTCCTTCAGGATGCCGAGCTGGGTGGGTACGTCACCGAGGTTGTGTACCTGGATCAGGTCGATGACGGGCTTGCGGATAATCTCGAACGACCGCTCTATCTGTGCCATGGCGGCAGCAGGGTCGGCGGGCGCCGTACTCCGCCGCCGCTGGACGTTGACCTTCGTGGCCCAAAACACCCGCTCCTGAACCCCGAGCTCGGTGACGATCTCACCGGCAACTCGCTCTGCGACCCCGTAACCCGGCGCGGTATCGAACACGGTGCCGCCGTTATCGATCAGGGCGAGCAAGACCTCGCGCAACGCGCTCGTGTCCTCGCTGCGGGCCATGGACGAGAACGTCGCTGAGCTGCCCAGCCCAACCATCGGCAGCTCTTCACCCGAGGAGGGAATCGCCCGCGTGATGATCTCCGCGCCCGATTGAGCCTGGAGCAGCCGCGGCAACAAGGCCAGGGCGGTGCCCACGGCTGCCGTCTCCTTGAGCAATGTGCGTCGTGTGACCATTTCTGATGTCCGGGTGTACAGCGTGGAAACGGAGCCTACCTAATCTCGGTTCGGTCGGTCAATCGACTTCAACTTTCTTCAGATAGCTTCTCGTGTTCCGAGAGGCCCCCACAACGGCGGCCGACTTTAATCTACACTAGCCGGACCGTGAGTCGCTCTGTCGAGAACCATGTTCCATTCGCGTAAAGCCCGCGCTGTGATCGGCACGCTAGTGATCACCGGTATCATCGTGCTGACGGCGTGGGCCCAGTTCGCTAAGAACGGCGAACCGGAGCTCTGGACGTTCGAGATCGTCGCCACGATTCCACATGAACCTACTGCGTTCACACAGGGCTTGGTCATCCACAGCGGCCAACTGTACGAGAGCACCGGACAGTATGGCGAGTCCACGCTACGACGAGTCGAACTCGCTACCGGCCGAGTACGCAAGCTGATTTCGTTAAGTGACGCCTATTTCGGCGAGGGAATAACGATTTTCGGCGAGCGCCTCTATCAGCTGACTTGGCAGAACAATCTGGCACTAGTCTATGACGTCGAGACCCTCGATCGCGTGGGAACGTATCGCTACGACGGCGAGGGTTGGGGGCTGACACATGATGAGACGCATCTCATCGTCAGCGACGGCTCGGCAACGATCCGCTTCCATGATCCGGAGACCTTCGAGGTCGTAAGACGCCTGAACGTACAGGCCGATGGCAAGCCCGTAGGCAGCCTGAACGAACTCGAATATATCGACGGCGAGATCTGGGCCAACCTCTGGTATCAAGAGCGTATCGCGCGGATCTCGCCCGAGACCGGCGCGGTGCTGGGCTGGATCGACCTGAGCGGGTTATATCCGCCATCTCGGCGCGCGCCCGAGGACGTCCTGAACGGCATCGCGTACGACGTGGAGGCAGACCGACTCTATGTGACGGGTAAGAACTGGCCGTGGCTTTATCAGATCGAGGTCGTGCAGCGATAGCGCAGCAATTGGGAATGGAAACGCCAGAGACCGGGCCGTCCTAATACGGCCGGTCGTACACCGGCGATTCGGGTCCTTCGTACTTCGTTCGCAGCTCCCAGCGCTGGCGCTCCGCACTCTCGGCATCGCAGGTCTCGAAAGACAGTTTCCGGATCAAGTGAACCGGATCACCGCCACCACCCGGAACGGAGTCCGGGCCCATCGTCAAGCACAAGTCCGGCGAGCCGACAGCCACGATCCGGCCGTCCGCCTGAAACATGAAGTCTTGCGCCTCACCGTCGTTGCAAGGCTCGGCAGCCACGAACGACCCTGGATTGGGCTCGTGCAGGGTCATGCAGCGGTCGAAATAGACGATCCGAATCTCGCCCGTCTCCTCGATTAGTTCGAGGTCGAAGCCCTGATCTTCGGTGACACCGTTACCCATATAGGAAAAACAGTTGTGGCCTTGAAAACCGCCGATCGGCAGCCCGCCGGTCAGATGCGCGAACAGGTCGACACACCAGCCGCGCGTTTCTTCCAACGGCGAGATGAGTTTCACTTCGGTGAGAGTCTGAGCATGTAACGTCGACACGAATACGGTCGCCGTAAGCCAGCAGGTAGAAACGCATTTCATCTTCATATGAACATCCAAAATCTTTCGTTCTCGATACAGAGTTAGAGCGTATCGATATAGGCAATGATGTCGGCGATCGCCTGGTCGTCCGTCAGTAGCTTAGCCATCGCGGCCATTTGCATACCATAGACATCTCCTGGGCCGCTTCCCCTGATGCCGTCTCTAAAATACTTGAGCTGACGAGCCAGGTACCAATCCGGCAGATCAGTCAGCTTGTTGCCGCCGAGCGCTTCGCTGCCCAAGCCATCTGCGCCATGGCACAGCGCGCAGGTCACCTGATAAGTCGCTCGGCCGCGTTCGGCGTCCCCGGGTTCGGGCGCAGTGAGCTCGGCGTACTGAGACGCCCAAACGAACGGACGCTCCAGTGGAAAGAGTACGCCATTGGGCCTTGCCTCCAGTGGTCCGCCCGGGCTCAGCGTCTCGATATATGCCGCGACATTCTTGATCGTCGCTTCGTTCCGCAGCATGCCGATAATGAGCGCCATCTGGCGCCCCGGGAGGTCCTCGGCATGCGTGCCGCGGGCGCCGCTATCGAGGTTGTGTAGTTGCCGCTCGACGTACCAGGCCTCCATGCCTGCCAGCGCCGGGGCATCGAGTCGTTGCCGACCCTGTCCTTGCGCGCCATGGCAGAATCCACACGCCTGATACAACTCCTCGCCCGGGACTCCTTCATCGGAGCCTGGGCGATACATCTGTGCAGCGGCCAGGCCGCTAACGACCAAGCCGCCCGCGATCAGCGCCAATCGGAATCGTCTTCCGCTCATCGTCATCCCTTGCAAGCCCCTGATGTACCGGGATGCTAGCACAGAGAAAAACAAGAACACTCCGCGACCACTAGGCCTTCGCAGCAGGTCATACCTGACCCCGACTGCCTGTTAGCGGCCGTAGACGACGGACGGCAGCCAGGTCGCAAGCTCGGGAAACAGCGCCAGCAGCCCCAGCGCCAGTATCTGAATCGCGACAAACGGCATAACGCCGCGATAGATCGCGCTCGTCTCCACGCTCGCCGGCGCCACCCCTCGAAGATAGAACAGCGCGAAACCGAATGGTGGCGTGAGGAACGAGGTCTGTAGATTGATCGCGATCATGACACCGAGCCAGACGGGATCTACCCCCATCGTCAACAGAACCGGGCCGACGATCGGGACGACGACAAACGTGATCTCGATGAAATCCAGCACGAAGCCTAACAGGAACATCAGCAACATCACCGTGAACATCGCGCCGAATATTCCACCGGGAAGATTCATCAACAGTTCCTGAATCAACCGGTCGCCGCCATAGCCGCGAAATACCAGCGAGAAGAACGACGCGCCGATCAAGATCAGGAACACCATGCTGCTCACGCGAACGGTACGCTGCATGACTTCGATGAGGCGATCCAGAGAAAATACACGCTTCGGCAGTGCCAGCAGGAGCGCGCCGAGCGCGCCGACGCCGGCCGCCTCGGTCGGCGTCGCGAAGCCTCCGATGATCGAGCCGAGTACCGCTAGGATCAGAGTCAATGGCGGCAGTAGCGCGAGCAGCACCTGGATCAAGCTGACTCGTTCACCCGGACCCGCCGGCGGATTCGCGGGCATCGCATCCGGTCTTACGATCGCGACGCCGATCAGATAAATCACGTACATGCCGACCAGGCCCAAACCCGGAATCAGGGCGCCGACGAACAGATCACCCACGGACATCGTGTCCGGCGAGAAGATCCCCTGACTCAGCTGCGCCTGACTGTAAGCCGACGACAGGACGTCACCCAGCAAGACCAGAATAATCGACGGTGGGATGATCTGACCGAGTGTGCCGGATGCGCAGATCGTCCCGGTCGCGATGGCCGGGTCATAGCCACGCCGTAACATCGTCGGCAGCGACAATAATCCCATCGTGACGACGGTAGCGCCGACAATTCCGGTACTCGCAGCCAGCAACATGCCGACGAGGGTGACGGAAATTCCAAGGCCCCCGCGTAGTCCACCAAACAGCGCGCTCAGATTCTCGAGTAACGCGTCTGCGATCCGCGCGCGCTCCAGCGTGATGCCCATGAAGACGAATAACGGCACGGCCATCAACGTTGAATTGCTCATGATGCCGAACACGCGGTTCGGCATCGTGCCCAGGAACGCCGCGTCGAATATACCGAGGCCCACTCCCGCGAACGCGAAGATCAGCGCGGTGCCACCTAATGTGAACGCGACGGGATAACCGGCAAGCAGCACGATCACAGCCGCGCCGAACATCAACAGGGAGACCCATTCCATGGCTAAATCAAATTACCCACCGGTAGCTTTCGATCGGGATCCGACGGCGTTCGCCCCATCAGGGTCAGTATCGCGCCGAGGAGATTCGCGATGCCCTGGAGTATCAGCATGCCGGCCGTGGCAGGAATCAGGCTCTTCAGAATTGGCACGAATGGATAGGGTAAGCCGCCGACCTCGCGGGATGCCTCGCGAATCTGCCACGATGTGGAGACGTAATCCCAACTCGACACTGCCAGAAACACGGCCATCGGGAGGAGAAAGATCAATGTCCCGAGCAGGTCGACGATGGCCTGCCCGCGCGCGGACATGCCTCGATAGAAGATATCTACGCGGACGTGTTCGTCTCGCTTCAAGGTGTAGGCAGCGCCGAGCATGAACACGGCCGCGTGCATCCAGGTCACGCTTTCCTGCATCGATATCCAGCCGAGGCTGAATGCGTAGCGCAGCACGACGACGGTGAACGTGACCAACACCATCATGATCGTCAACCAGGCGATGACGGTCCCCGTGACCTCGCTGAAATCCTCTAACGCCCGTTTTAACTTGAACATGCGTCGTCCCTTCAGGCCGACTCGCTGCTGTCGTCGCTCAATCCGTCTTCTCTAAGCGCCGCACGAAGACCTGCATCTCCCGTACGGCTTGCCGGTCGCCGCGACGTGTGGCGACCTCAATCCCCCGGCGATAGGTCTTGATGGCGGCGGCTGGGAGACCAGCCTCGGTTTGCGCTTTGCCTAGCAACTTCCACGCCGCAGAGTAATCTGGGTCAAGATTCACGGCAACGCTTAGATGTCCGACGGCCTGGTCCCAGTTGCCCGCATTGAGGTAGGCAGAACCCAATGCAAAGCGCATTGTCGCGTTATCGTCGCCCCGGGCCAGCATGGCCTCAAGGCTTTCCGTGAGCTCCACGGCTAGCGACGCCAGAAGGTCGGCGTGATCAACACGAGCAATGTAAAGATCTCTAAGCGACCTAGAAGCATGGCACAGATCGCGGACCACTTGCTGATAGCATTCAGGTCACCGAAACCGTTGGCGACCTCCCCCAGCCCCGGGCCGAGGTTATTCATCGTCGCCGCGATTGCCGAGAATGCCGTGACCTGATCGACACCGCTCGCCAGAACAATCAGCAGTAGCGCGCCGAAGACGACGACGTAAACGGCAAAATACCCCCAGACGGAATCGACGACGCGGCTGTCGACGGCGGTGTTACCGAGCTTGACCGTTATCATTGCGCTGGGGTGAACGAGCCGCTGTACCTCGCGCCAGCCCTGTTTATACATCAGTAGCCAACGGATCACCTTCATCCCCCCGGCCGTCGATCCGGCGCATCCGCCGATGAAGCTGGTCAGGATCAGCAATACCGGCAGCGCCCCGGGCCAGGCCACGAAGCTGTCCGTCGTAAAACCAGTCGTCGTGCCGATGGAAACGACCTGGAACAGTCCCTTCGTAAACGTTTCGGCCAACGTTGAATAAACTCCGGTCAGATAGAGATAGATCAGCACGACCAACGTGAGCCCGCTGAGTAATTTCAGATATGCCAGAAATTCGGGATCGGTCAGATAGTGGGTCAAGCGCCGATGGCGCCAGGCGAGGAAATGCAATGAGAAATTCACGCCCGAGACGAACATGAAGACGACCGCAATCATCTCGATCAGGGTGTTGTCGAAATACGCGATGCTGGCATCGTGAGTCGAGAAACCGCCGATCGCCACGGTGCTGAAGGCGTGACACAGCGCATCGAATGCCCCCATGCCCGCAGCCCAATACGCGAGACCGCAGACTACCGTGATACCGAGATAGACATACCACAACGCCTTGGCCGTCTCGGTAACCCTCGGCGTCAGCTTGGTGTCCTTCACGGGCCCCGGCATCTCGGCACGGTAGAGTTGCATCCCGCCTACACCCAGCATCGGTAGCACCGCGACCGCCAACACGATGAGACCGAGGCCGCCCAGCCACTGAAGCTGCTGGCGGTAATACAGGATTGATTTCGGCAGCGAGTCTAGCCCCGTCAACACCGTAGCACCGGTGGTCGTCAATCCCGACACGGACTCGAAGACGGCGTCCGTGAAATTCATGCTCGGGTTGGCGGACAACAGCAGCGGCGCGGCTCCGAACAACCCCAGAACGACCCAGAATAACGCCACCACCAAGAAGCCGTCCCGCCGCCGTAATTCGTGGTGTTCATGGCGGACCGGCAACCAGATCACGGTCGCCGATCCCAGGATAATCAGAAAGGATGCGGCGAAAGCCTTCCAGGTACCGTCATCGAAATACAACGAGAAGGCGATAGGCAGCAGCATCGTGAGGCTGAAGATCATCAGCAAAAGACCGAGGACGCGCTGAATCGCTGGAAACGCTACCGGCATGAGGGGTTAGCTTGTACGTTCGTCAAACGAAACCGACTGCGACTTCGAACAGCCGCTCTACCTCGTCGATCTGGCGCCGATCCGCCATGAATAGGATGACATGGTCATCGGTCTCAATCACCGTGTCGTGATGGGCCATGAGCACTTTGTCGCCACGTACGATGGCGTTGATCGTCGCGCCTCGCGGCAACCGAATTTGTTCGATCGCCCGGCCGACGACACGTGACTGGTCCTCGTCTCCGTGCGCGACGGCCTCGATCGCCTCGGCGGCGCCACGCCGCAATGCGTGAACTTTGACAACGTCGCCACGGCGAACGTGCGCGAGCAGCGAACCGAGCGTAATCTCCGAAGGAGAGATGCCGATGTCGATCGTGCCCGCCTCCACCAACTCCGCGTAGGCAGGCTTGTTAATGAGCGCCATAACTTTTCTGGCGCCGAGACGTTTCGCCAACATCGCGGAAAGAATATTAGCCTCGTCTGCGTTGGTTACCGAAACGAAGACATCTGCGCTGTCGATATTCTCCTCCAGCAACAGCTCTTCGTCAGCGGCATCGCCGTGCAATACGATCGCCTGGTTCAGCTGCTCCGAGATTTCTCGCGCCCTATCATGATTGCGTTCGATGACTTTTACCTGATTCATGGCCTCCAACGATTTCGCCAAACGCACACCAATGTTACCGCCGCCAGCTATCACGACTCGCCGAATCGGCTCATCGAGCTTGCGCATCTCGCTTAACACCGTTCGTATGTCCTTGCGCGCGGCGATGAAAAACACCTCGTCGTCTTCTTCGACGACGGTGTCGCCATCCGGAATGATCCCCCGCCCTTCACGATAGATGGCGACAACCCGACACTCGACATTCGGTATGTGCTCAGGCAACTCCCGCAACGGATGGCCGACCAACGCGCCTTCATGGGCGAGCACCGCAACCAATCGCACTTTGCCGTCAGCGAATTCGAGTACTTGAAGCGCACCGGGGAACCGGATGAGCTCGCTGATGTGTTCGGTTACCAGCTCCTCTGGACTGATTCTCACATCCACCGCCACGGCTTGCGGGCTAAACAACTCGTCCCGGCTCATGTACTCGGCCGAGCGAATCCTGGCGATCTTCGTGGGAGTTTTGAACAAGTGGCTCGCAACCTCACAAGCCACCATATTGATCTCATCACTGTTGGTCAGCGCGATTACCATGTCGGCGTCGCCTGCTCCGGCTCGTTCGAGAACGTCCGGATGGGCCGCGTGACCGACAACTGTTCTGACATCTAGCCGGGCCTGTAGATCGCGCAAGACTTCGGAATCGAGATCCACGATAGTCACTTCGTTGGCCTCTTCTCGAGCCAAGCTGTAGGCAGCCGATGTGCCCACTTGCCCCGCGCCCAGAATAAGAATCTTCATAAGACGATGCCGCGCGAAATCCGCGCGTAGTCTACATCAGTTCCAGCTTGGCATATGCAAGAACAAGCCATTTTGTCCCCGCATTCTCAAAATTTACTTGGACGCGTGCATGGGAACCGCTGCCTTCTGAGTTCAGGATAACGCCGTCGCCGAACCTGCCGTGACGCACTCTCTGGCCCAGACGCACCGGTGAAGCTTCTTGCTCCAACGACCGTCCGGAACGATAGATCGGTCGGGACACGGACAGAGCGGGGCGCACCTCTTCCAATAACTCCGCTGGAATCTCGCGAATGAAGCGCGAGGGCATGCGGAATTGAACAGTCCCGTGCAACCGCCTGTGTTCCGCGTAAGTAAGAAAGATCTGCTGCTGCGCTCGCGTTAGGCCGACATAGCAGAGGCGGCGCTCCTCTTCGAGCCCGTCGGTGTCGGCCAGGGAGCGTTGGTGCGGAAACAATCCGTCTTCCAATCCACACAGGAATACGAATGGGAATTCCAATCCTTTCGCCGAGTGCAGTGTCATCAGCTGGACGCTGTCCTCGGAGGCTTCCGCCTGTGCGTCCCCAGATTCCAGTACGGCGTAGGAAAGGAACTCGACCAACGCCGGCAACTCTGAGTCTTCATCCTTGATCGCGCCCTGCGCCGCGCTGACGAGCTCTTCGAGATTCTCGACCTTCGTCTCGCCGCCCATCTGGCCGTCACGTCCGTGGTGCGCGATCAGACCGCTGGCCCGAGTAACCTCTCTGACTTGCTCGTGCAGCGAGAGCTTCCGGGTTTGTTCATCCAGTCGATCCACGAGATCTAGAAAAGCCCAGAGCGCCTTACTGGATCGTTTCGGAAGCGAATCCTCGGCAATCAAGGCGCCGGCCGCACGCCATAGACTCACCCCAGTCTGATTCGCATAGTCGCGCACCGCGTCCATGGTCCGGGCGCCGACGCCGCGTGCCGGCGTATTGACGACTCGATCGAATGACGGATCGTCATCACGATTCGCAATCAACCGTAGATACGCCAGCGCGTCCTTGACCTCGGCTCGCTCGAAAAAGCGTAGCCCCCCGTAGACACGATACGGGATACCCGCCGCGAGCAGCGTTTGTTCGAACACGCGCGACTGTGCGTTGGAACGATACAGCACAGCCACTTCGTTACGAGAGTGTCCCTGTGTTACATAGTCGATGATGCGATTCACGACGAAATCCGCTTCGTCGAGCTCATCGAGCGCGGCATAGAGACGAATCGGCTCGCCGGTGCGGCCGTCGGTCCAGAGATTCTTACCCAGGCGCGAACCATTGTTGGCGATGATCGCGTTGGCCGCGTCGAGTATCGTGCGAGTCGAGCGATAGTTCTGCTCTAGCCGAACCACGTGCGTGCCTGGAAAATCCCGCTGGAATCGCTGTAGATTCTCGACTCGCGCGCCGCGCCAGCGATAGATGGATTGATCGTCATCGCCGACGACGAACGGTGTACTCGTCTGGCCCGCGAGCAACTTCAACCAGTCGTATTGAATCGCATTCGTGTCTTGAAATTCATCCACGAGCAGGTGTCTAAAACGCTCCTGGTATTGGGCCAGCAACTGGCCATCCTGTCTTAAAAGTTCCAACGCCCGCAGCAACAACTCGCCGAAATCAACGACCGAAGAGTCGGCACAGGCCTTCTCGTAGCGGGCGTACAGGTCGATCATCTGCCGGCGGCGGGGCTTGCCTTCGTCATCGACGCGGTCCGGACGCAGACCTTCATCCTTCTGCGCGTTTATAAACCACTGGATCTCCTTACGATCCCACTCGTTCTCGTCGAGCTGCAGATTCTTCAGCGTCCGCTTGATCATTCTGAGCTGGTCCGCGGAGTCCATGATTTGAAACGCCTCCGCGAGCCCCGCGTCACGCCAATGGATGCGCAAGAATCGATTCGCCAGGCCGTGGAAGGTGCCGATCCAGAAGTGCCGGGTAGGAAACCCCAACAGGGCCTCGATACGCTGCCGCATCTCGGCCGCGGCCTTGTTCGTAAATGTTACGGCGTAGATTTGCTGGGGTGCGACGCCCTCGACGCGAATCAGCCACGCGATACGATGCACGAGCACGCGCGTCTTACCGCTTCCGGCGCCAGCAAGGACGAGCGTCGGCCGATTCGGCGACGTAACCGCCTCCCGCTGTGCGTCATTCAAGGGATCGATGATTTCGGTGACGTCCATGGTCAGAACGCTCGATCGTGCGGCCTGGGACTCGACGCGTCTACTCGGGTAAGAGAACGAGGATATAGTGGTCGACCAATAAGAAACTGAATAGCGCGATTAGATAGGTGATCGAATAAGCGAATGTCTTCATCGCTATTTGATCGTTCTCGGCGAACTTCAGTCGCAGCGCATAGTACAAAAATCCACCACCTAAGAGTACCGCACCGAACAGATACAACACGCCCGCCATGCCCGTCAGGTAGGGCAGTATCGTCACGACGATGAGCAGAATCGTGTAACAAAGAATGAACGATTTGGTCATCTCGATCCCGTGAGTCACGGGCAGCATCGGCACGCCGGCTTCTTCGTAATCGTCCTTCCTGGCGATCGCCAGCGCCCAGAAATGTGGCGGCGTCCAGGTAAAAACAATCAAGAACAGCAGCAGCGCGTAACCGCTGACCTCATTGGTCACGGCGGCCCAACCGAGCAGCGGCGGAGCCGCTCCCGCCGCGCCGCCGATAACGATGTTCTGCGGCGTCGCTCTCTTTAGGAACACGGTATAGACCACCGCATAACCGATCAAAGAAACAAACGTCAACAGTGCAGTCAGTGGATTGACCAGTAGCACCAGCGTCGTCATCCCAGCGACGCCGAGTACCGACGCGAAGACAAACGCATCTCGCTCGCTCACCCGCCCGGTCGGCATCGGCCGCCCGCGCGTGCGCGTCATCTTCGCGTCGATGCGTTGATCGAGCACATGATTGACGACGGCGCCGGAAGCCGCGGATAAGCCTATTCCTAAGCTGCCGAATATCAGCACATCCCAGGGGACTAATCCGGGCGTCGCTAAGAACATGCCGACGATCGCGGTAAATACCAGGAGCTGCACGACCCGGGGCTTGGTCAGGATATAGTAGTCTCGCCAGACGGCGAGCACGGGACGCCTAGGGCTGATTAATTCGTTGGTTAGCATTGAGAACCGTCAAAAGTAGTAGTGCGGCGACACCATTGTGTCCGACTGCCACCGCCAATGGAACACCAAACAGAACGATACTCGCGCCCAGCGCGAGCTGCACCGCCAGCACCACGAGGATCGCGATGCCGTCGGGCCGAGTGACTGCCTGCCGCGATAGCATCCAACCGAGATAGCCGATGACGGCCGCCGCGACGATGGCGCCCAGCCGGTGAGTAAAATGGATCGCGACCCGGGCAGGATTATCCAAGATCCCGCCCTCGTAATCGACTCCGAGCTCCCGCCACAGCACGAAACCCTCGCGAAAATCCATGACGGGTGGCCACCAGCGTGTCTGACAGGTGGGGAAATCCGGACAGGCCAGGGCAGCGTAGTTCGCGCTGGTCCACCCTCCGAGGGAGATCTGTAACACGAGCACGACGATCGCGGCCAGCGCCAGCGCACCCGAGACCGCCGGCATGCTGATGCGGGGCGCCTGCCGGGTCGTCAGCCAGAACAGCAGACCCAGCGTCGTCAGCCCACCCAGCAAGTGAGCCAAGACGATGACAGGCTTCAACAACAGCGTCACGGTCCACATACCCAACAGGCCCTGGAAGATCACGACACCGAGCAGCACGAACGGCATGCGCGTCGGCTGCTGCGAATCGCTGCGGTTGAACCACGCCAAGCCCGCCAGAAGCAGGCAGACGAGGCCCAACGTCGTCGCCAGGTAACGATGAAACATCTCGCGCCAGGCCTTGCCCGAATCCAGCGGCCGGTCGGGATAGGCCGCCGCAAGCTCCGCCTGCGAAGTGGCGCTGTCCGGTGCGACGAGCTGGCCGTAGCAGCCGGGCCAGTCCGGGCAACCCAGGCCCGCGCCAGTGAGGCGGACCCAGGCACCGACGATCACGACGATGAACGCGAGCACGGTGCCCAAACGCGCCAGGGCCTGAAAACTGGTGTTCAGCTGCAACGAGTGTCTCTGTAGAACGTGCGGGCGACCTGTTGCGGCCAGCCTCGTTCACGATGGGAGCGGCACACTTGCCGCGCGCGCGATTGTAGCAGAATTGCGCCGTCGCCCAGAGTCGCTCCACGGTAGCGGCCGCGTTATCCGACCCAGCCTCGCTTCAGTTGTCGCGCCATTTCCTCCAGCGAGATGACGGCTTCCCCACGCACGCGAACGCCGCCCGCTCCATCGCCCCACGCCTGGCCGAATATCAGTTCCACCGTCACTGCGAAACGCCCGTCGTCACGAGTGGCTTCCAGCGCGTCGCGAAATTCCGACCAGCGCTTGCGGCCGGTTAGCGTCGTCCGCCGGCCGGCCGCGACATTGGCCGCGCCACAGGCGCGCAGATCAGCCACGAGCGAAATCGTATTGCGATAGGTAACCCGTAACGTATCGACATCCATGACGGGCTCGGTCAGGCCGGCCCTGACGGCCAGGTCCCCAATGTCGTGCATGTCGATGAAGCCGTGCACGTGAATCGCATCATCGCTGTGGCCCCAGGCCCGCCTGACCTCCGCCAGTGTGCCCGGCCCGACCGTCGTGAAGGTCGCCAGGCCGCCTTTGCGCAATACGCGCGCCATCTCGCCGAAGACGATGTCGGGCGCGCACCATGGCAGCAACAGGTTGGCGAAAATCAGGTCGACGCTGTTGTCGGCGAGCGGGAGTCGCTCCGCGTCGCCCGCCACGGCGGCGACCGCGACGCCCGCACAACGCGCCTGCGTGCGCTTGAGCATGGCCAGGCTGCGGTCGACGGCGACGACACGCGCCCCCGGAAAAGCCGCCGCAAGCTCGGCCGCACCCTTACCGGTCGCGGAGCCTAAATCGACGATACACGCCGGCTCTAGCCGGACGAGCTGCAGCCGCTCCAATAGCCGCCGACGTGCTTCGCCGTGAACCGCATCGGCGTTATCGAACGTCGCGCCGGCACGGTCGAAACCCCGTATGGCCGCAACCCGCTCCGGCAGGCCAATCTGGGTCCGCTTGTTCATTGGCGAGGGGGCAGCGCGCTGATGGCCTCAGGACATCGTCGGCCACTGCGCTGCCTCCGGCTTCAGGCCGAGCCGGGCGAACAAGTCCTGGTCAGCCTGCGTGTCCGGGTTTCCGGTCGTCAGCAACTTGTCGCCGTAGAAGATCGAATTGGCGCCCGCGACGAAACACAGTGCCTGCAATTCATCGCTGAACGCCTCTCGCCCGGCCGACAGCCGGACGTGCGCCTGCGGCATCAGAATCCTTGCCACGGCTACGGTGCGGACGAATTCGACACCGTCTACCGGAGCTGCGTCCGCGAGGGGCGTCCCCGGCACCGGGACGAGCTGGTTGATCGGCACACTCTCCGGTTGCGTGGGCAGCGTCGCGAGCGCGTGCAACAGGGCGACGCGGTCATCGCGGGTCTCGCCCATGCCGAGAATTCCGCCACAGCAGACCTTGATGCCCGCCGCGCGAACATGCTTCAGCGTCTCCAGGCGGTCCTGATAACGTCGCGTCGTGATGATCTTGGCATAGTACGACTCCGACGTATCCAGGTTGTGGTTGTAGTAGTCCAACCCCGCGCTCGCCAGCGCGGTCGCCTGCGCGCCGGTCAGCAAGCCCAACGTCGCGCAGGTCTCAAGCCCGAGCGCGCGAACTTCGCGAATCATCTCGCCGATCTGTTCAATCTGCTCATCCTTGGGCCCTCTGTAAGCTGCGCCCAGGCAGAACCGTGTGGCGCCGGCCTTCTGCGCCTGAAGCGCTGCTTCCCTCACGGCCGCCACAGACATCAGTGTTTCGACCTCGACACCGGTGTTATAGCGGATGCTCTGTGGACAGTACGCGCAGTCCTCGGGACAGGCACCGGTCTTGATCGACAGCAACGTCGAAACCTGAACAGCATTGGGGTCGAACACGCGCCGGTGCACCCACTGCGCCCCATAGAGCAGATCGCTGAACGGCAGCTCGTAGAGCGTCGCGACCTGTCCCAGCGTCCAGTCCGTACGCGATCGGCACGAAAGCTCGAGTCCGGCCAACGACAGACACGGGCGGTCGCGAGATTCCATTTCCGTTACGGTTGCAGACATAGCGCGCTGGCTCCCTCGCCCGGGTGGCTCGACGATGACTCAGTAGCGTAACCGGCCTGTGGAGGCTATCAACTGAGACAGATTGCCGCAGTTTACCGCACTGTTCTGGATTATCTGTTGCCGGAGCGATGTCGGCTCTGCGCGGGACCCTCTGAACGGGGTTTTTGCGCGGGCTGTCGCGCCGACTTCACGGTCGTGGCCGCACCCTGCCCACGGTGCGCGTTGGCGCAACCCGTCCGGCGTTGCCCGCGAGACGACAGCGACTGGCAGGTTGCGTCCATGATCGCCCCGCTGCGCTACGAGTTTCCGCTGACGACGCAGATCCATGCGCTGAAGTTCTCGTCCGCGCGAAACCTCGGCCGCCCGCTGGGCCTGATGCTCGCCGAGCATCTGCGTAGGCGTCTCGAGCGTGAATCCGTCGATGCGCTGGTCGCCGTACCGTTACATCGTCGCCGCCTGCTGGAACGCGGCTATAACCAGGCGCTCGAGATCGCTCGCCCCGTTGCGGCCGAACTGAAGCTGCCGTTATTGATCGCCGGGATCACGCGCACGCTGCCGACCCGGCCGCAAGTCGAACTGGATCTTCAGGAACGTCGTGCGAGTGTGATCGGGGCGTTTTTGGTGTCGCGCAAACTGCATGGCCGCCACATCGCGATCGTGGACGATGTCATCACGACGGGGGCAACCGTAAATTCGCTGGCCCGTGCACTCCGCGTTGCCGGCGCGGCCGAGATCCAGGTCTGGGCCGTGGCACGAACGCTTTGAACCACCGGCTTAGCCCGAGATCCCCGGGCCATGGCACCGGTCAGGCGTCGCCGGACGCCGGCCTGGAACGAGTTGCGGGCTAGGGCTGGAGAAGGTAGGTCAACGCGATGCCGGCGAACACCCAGCCGCCCGCCCAGGCGTTGTTGAGAAATGCCGCCAGCGAACGCTGCGGGTCGCGGTCCTTGATCAGGTGTTGCTGGTAGACCATCAAAACGCCGGCCGGCACGAGCCCGGCGACGTACCATCCGCCGAGCCCCGCGCTTTGGCCGACCAGGAAGAGTCCGGCCAGGAACATCAGCTGCAAGCCGCCGATGAACACGCGGTCGAGATCACCGAACAGCACCGCCGTGGATTTTACGCCGACCTTCAAGTCATCGTCGCGATCCACCATCGCGTACTCCGTGTCGTAGACTAAAACCCAGATCATCGTCACGACGAACAGCAGCCAACCGACGCGCGGCACGTGCCCAAGCTGCGCGGCGAACGCCATCGGCACACCCCAGGAGAATGCGATGCCCAAAACGAACTGCGGTGTCGCGATAAGACGCTTCATGAACGGATACACGACCGTCAGCGCGGCACCGACGACGGCGAGCAACTGAGTCAGTCGATTCAGCGTCAGTACGAGGCCCAAGCCGATCACCATGAGCGCGACAAACACGATCAGCGCTTCGGTGACGGACACTTCTCCCGTCGCCAGCGGACGATCCCGAGTTCGGCTGACATGGGGATCGATGTGCCGATCCGCGTAGTCGTTAATGATGCATCCCGCCGAGCGCAAGACGATGGTGCCCAACACGAAGACGGAGAGAATTTGAAGGTCGGGTACGCCGTCAGCCGCGATCCAGAGCGCCCAGAGCGTTGGCCACAGCAGTAACCAGATTCCGATTGGCCGGTCCAGCCGTGCCAACCGCGCATAGGCGCCGTAGTGTCGCAGCAGCATCCGCATATAAGGACCAAGCGCGGCCCCTCGCATCCGGATGCGATTCCTCAGACTCTTCGGCTTCGGGTGGATCATCGGTGTTGGCACAACGAGCGAATTCTACCGAGTTAGACTTTCGCGTAGTGCGCCTGACCGCTGAGCCAGCGTTCGATCAGCGGTTCCACGCGTTGCGGATATTTCTCGATCAACTCATCGGACAGCCTGATCACCTGAGGCAACAGATCCGCATCGCGCACGAGGTTGGCGATCTTCAGTTGCGTCATGCCGGTCTGCCGTGTCCCGAGCACCTCTCCGGGCCCCCTTAGCTCCAAGTCCTTCTGTGCGACTTCAAAACCATCCGTTGTCTTGCGCATCACACCCAACCGTTCACGCGCGAGCTCGGACAATGGCGACTTATAGAGCAGGACACAACTCGACGCGGCCGCACCGCGGCCGACTCGGCCTCGAAGCTGGTGCAGTTGCGCCAGACCCATGCGCTCGGAGTTCTCGACGACCATCAGCGTGGCATTCGGCACATCGACGCCGACCTCGATCACCGTCGTTGCCACCAACAGATCGATCTCACCCTCTTTGAAGCTGCGCATGACTCGATCCTTAGCGGCCGACTTCATGCGTCCGTGGAGTAACGCGATCTTAAGCTCCGGCAGGGCGGATCGAAGCTCCTGCTCGAGTTGCTCCGCCGCCTGAGAATCCACGGCCTCGGACTCCTCGATCAACGGGCACACCCAATACGCTTGCTCGCCGCGCTGACAGTGAGAGAGGACTCTCTGCACGAGGTGCGGCCGCTTACCCTCGGGCATGACGACGGTACGCACCGGTTGTCGCCCGGCGGGCAGTTCGTCGATCACCGAACAATCCAGATCGGCAAAGGCCGTCATGGCCAACGTCCTCGGGATGGGTGTCGCGGTCATGACCAGTTGATGAGGAGAGTACGTGCTGTCCTTACCTTTGAGTCTGAGTTCCAGGCGCTGGTCCACACCGAAGCGATGCTGCTCGTCGACAACGACGAGCGCCAGATGATGAAAACGAACGTCCTGTTGAAACAGAGCGTGCGTACCCACGATCACCTGCGCATCTCCGGTTGCGATCGCCTCCAACCGCTCGGGTCGCTCGGCCCCGACGACCGACCCGGTCAAGGACGCGACGCGGATGCCCAACGGTTCGAGCCAGGCGCGAAAGTTGGCGTAGTGCTGCTCGGCCAGCAATTCGGTTGGTACCATCACGGCGGTCTGCCGACCGTTGGCCGCGCTCACGACCGCCGCCGCCGCCGCGACGACGGTCTTGCCCGAGCCCACGTCACCTTGTAAGAGCCGATGCATCGGTGTGTCGCGTTGCAGGTCCTTGAGGATGGCCGCGAGCACCCGGTCCTGTGCGCCGGTCAACGTGAATGGCAGTTGCTGACGAAACGCGGCAACGAGCTTGCCGTCGGTCGCTAGCGCCGTGGCCCGTTCACGCTGCCGCCCGACGTTGATCAGCAACAGACTTAACCGCTGCGCGACTAACTCTTCCAATGCGATGCGCCGTTGGCACGGGTGCCGGCCGGTACTGAGCGGCTCGAGCTCGGTTCCCTGCGGTGGCCCGTGCAGAAACTGCAACGCTTCGTCCACCCGCGGCGCATCCGCGGGCAGCCGATCGGCCAGGTAATCGGTCAGTGGCGTCTGCTCCAGCATGTTGAGCGCCTGCGCCATCAAGGACCGCAAGCGCTGCTGGTGCAGGCCCTCGGTCGTAGGGTAGACCGGCGTCAAGACATCGCTCGGCGGCTCGGTGTCGGGCCCGACGACGCGGTACTCCGGATGCACCATTTCCAGGCCGGTCGGGCCCGCACGCACCTCGCCGAAACACCGCAACGTCGCCCCACGAACGAGATTCTCGTGTTGGGCGCGCGAGAAGTGAAAGAAACGCAACGTCACCGCACCGGTACCGTCGGCGATCCGGCACAGCAGACTCCGGCGACCGCGGTAGATGACTTCGGCAAGCTCGATCCTGCCCTCGACCAGCACCTTCTCGCCTGGCCTTAAGCTCCCCAGTCGCCGCAGTTCGGTACGGTCCTCGTAACGGACGGGCAGCAGGCACAACAAATCCCCGATCGTGCGTACGCCGAGCCGCGTCAGGCGCTCTGCGATTCGTGGGCCGACGCCGCGTAATACCGCTACCGATTGTTCCAGCGTGGCGCTCGGTGCATCACCGGGCTGGTGGGGCTTGGGCCGACGGACCGCCTTCGGAGACACCGAGTGGTCCAACAAGAATCAGGCGACGACGATCGCGTCCATCTCGACCGTAGCCCCCTTCGGTAGCTGCGCAACGCCGATGGCCGCCCGTGCGGGATAGGGTTCGGTGAAATATTCGGCCATGATCTCGTTGACCACCGGGAAGTCGCCGAGGTCGGTCAAGTACACGGTCAGCTTCACGACATCGTCCAGCGTACCACCGGCAGCCTCTGCGACTGCCGTAAGATTGTCGAACACCTGTCGAATCTGGTGCTCTGCGCCGCCGCTGACGAGTTCCATGGTCTCCGGGGCCAGGGGTATCTGGCCGGACAGATAGACTGTGCCGCCGGCACGAATCGCCTGGCTGTAAGTACCGATAGCGGCGGGTGCGCTGTCGGTGTGGATGGCTTGCTTCTTCACACGCCCGATCCGTCGATCATCCGGCGGTTCGACTCACGCGAACGACTCCCGGGTTGGCGCGAATACTGCGGATGACCTGTGCGAGGTGGCGACGATCGCGAACGTTGAGCCGGAACGATAACGTCGAAGCATCGCCATCCGCCTCGACCGTGACATTATCTATATTACTCTGCGTCGCTGAGATACGCCCCGCGACCTCCGCGAGTAAACCGACGCGATTCATCATCTTGATATGAATCTCGGATTGGAACTCTCCCTTGATCCCGCGCCGCCAGTCCACCGGAATCCACTTCGTCGGATGCTTCCGATCCTCGACCACGTTGTTGCAGCTCGTTCGATGAATCACGATGCCGCGGCCGGTCGACATGAAGCCGATCACTTCATCGCCCGGAATCGGATTACAGCAACGCGCGTAGGCGACGACCAAACCCTTCGTCCCCGCGATATCGAGCGGCGTACGCTGGTCGGCGATCTCACCGTCCTCCGATATCTTCTGTTGCGCGAGCATGCCGGCCAGGATGGGCGCCAGACGCTCGCCCAGGCCCAGTTGCTCGTACACGTCTTCCATGTCCTCCATCTGAAGCTCGGCCAACAGGGCCTCCAACTGCGCCTTGCGCAGCCGCCTCAAGTTCAGCGAGTACGGCCGCAGCGCCTGGCTGAGTAGTCGCCGGCCGAGCTCGCGCGCTTCGTCCTGCCTCAGTCCCTTCAGGTAAGCGCGGATCGCGTTTCGCGCTTTTGCCGTCGTGACGAAGTTGACCCAGATCGGATTCGGCTTCGCGCCCCGCGCAGTCAAGATCTCTACTGTATTACCGTTGTGCAGTGTGGTCTTCAATGGAACGAGGCGGCGGTCGATCTTGGCCGCAACACAGCGATTACCCACATCCGTGTGCACCGCGTACGCGAAATCGACGGCCGTCGCGCCCCGTGGCAGGCGCAGGATCTCGCCCTTCGGCGTGAACACGTAGACCTTGTCCGGGAAGAGATCGACCTTGACGGTTTCGAGAAACTCTTCCGAGTTCGCCGCCTTCTGCATCTCCATGAGGCCGGTCAGCCACTCGCGCGCCCGCTCTTCGGCGTTATAGATGTGCTTGTCGACCGCCTTGTACTGCCAATGCGCCGCGATGCCGCGCTCGGCAACTCGATCCATCTCCTCGGTCCGAATCTGCACTTCCAGCGGCGTACCGCCGGGCCCGAACAGCGTCGTGTGCAACGACTGATAACCGTTAACCCGAGGTATCGAAATGTAATCCTTAAATCGTCCGGGCATCGGCCTATAGAGTTGGTGGACGAGGCCGAGCACCCGGTAACAGCTATCGACATCCGCAACGATAATCCGCAGCCCGAAGACATCAACGATGTCCGCGAGATGGAGGTGTTTCTTACGCATCTTCGAATAGATTCCGTAGAGATGTTTCTCCCTGGCCACGAGCTGACCTTCTATGCCCTGGTCGGCCAGGCTCTTGCGTAAATTGCCTTCGATCTTGCGTAGAAATTGTTTCTGACTGCCGCTCGCCTTACGCAGCGTCCGCTCGAGCACGCGGTAACGGAACGGGCAGTAGGTCTTGAAGCCGAGATCCTCGAGCTCGACTTTTAGGCTGTAGATGCCGAGCCGATTGGCGATCGGTGCATAGATCTCCAGCGTCTCCTTGGCGATTCGTCGGCGCTTCTCGGGTTCCAACGCATCGATGGTCCGCATGTTGTGGGTACGATCCGCGAGTTTGACCAGGATCACGCGCAGATCCTTGACCATGGCGAGCAGCATCTTGCGGAAGCTTTCCGCCTGCGCTTCGGCGGCGCTGTCGAAATGAAGCTTATCGAGTTTGCTGACGCCATTGACGAGCAGTGCGACGCCCCGGCCGAACTCTTTCTCGATGTCCCTGAAGGTACGCGGCGTATCCTCCACGACGTCGTGCAGGAGTGCCGCCTTGATCGATCCCGCGTCCAGATGCAGGCCCGCCAGAATTCTCGCGACGGCGATAGGGTGCGTGATGTACGGCTCGCCGCTCAGGCGCTCCTGCCCCTCGTGGGCCTTCGCGCTGAACTCGTATGCGGCGCAAATCCCGGCGATATCTTCCTCAGGCAGGTAGCCTTCCAGCTCCGTCAATAACGGCTCGAACTCGTCGCCCCGCCAGGCGGTGGGGAGTCGGTCCCGGATGGCTGCACCGTAGTCCATGGTGACCTCTCGTGCGTCGCGCTGGGCGAGACGCCGGGCCTGTCAGGCGCCCCGCGTCAGTCGCGGAGCGACATCGGGCGAACCGCCAGCAAGTCTTCGGGCATGACTGGGGGCCTCGGTTCGACGGACTCCATCAGCTCCTCGAGCGGCTGGTCCCGCTGCGTCAGAATGTCCTCGGTGATATAGCCCTCTGCGATCTCGCGCAGTGCCACCACCGTGGGCTTGTCATTCTCCCAGTCGACCATGGGTTCGGCGCCGTTGGCCAGCTGGCGCGCGCGCTTCGACGCCACGAGCACGAGCTGGAACATATTCGGGATTTTCTCGCTACAGTCTTCGACTGTGATTCGGGCCATGACACGCCCTCCTTGGATATATCGTTTGAACCAGTGTACTGCAATAGCCCTCGGCGTAGCCATATGGGCCATCATGTAGTGTGAACGACGACGGGTCTCGAACGGTTGCCGCAGAACCCGTGGCTACTGGCTCACGGCCAGGATCTTCTCGATGCGGACTTTGGCCTCGGGGGAACTCGTGCGGTTCTCGGCGCGCCCGGTGCTGACGATGTCCGCAAGCTCAGCCGCAGCCTTGTCGAGGTCATCGTTGATGATGACATAATCAAACTCGCTCCAATGCGCCATGTCGCTCAGCGCCTGACGCAGCCGCCGCTGGATGACCGCTTCGGAGTCCGTGCGACGACCGCGCAGACGGCGCTCGAGCTCGTCGCGGCTCGGCGGCAAGATGAACACGAACACCGCATCGGGCCGGCGCGAACGCACCTGGGCTGCTCCCTGCCAGTCGATCTCCAGCAGGACGGAGCGGCCCCGATCGAGCAGAGACTGGATGTATTCCTGACTCGTTCCGTACCAGTGGTCGAAAACCTCGGCGCACTCGAGGAACGCGTCGTTGGCGCGCATCTCGCCGAACTCATCTTCGCTGACGAAGAAGTAGTCTTCGCCCGGTACCTCCGTCTCACGGGGCGGGCGCGTCGTATAGGAGATCGAGAATTTTAGTCCAGGTTCACGCGCGAGCAGCTTGTGCGCGAGCGTCGTCTTGCCGGCGCCGGACGGCGCCGCCAAGACGATCAGTCGACCGGGTTCAATCGCCGCCACGCTAACTCCGAATTACTGAGTTATGAATGATAGCCGAACGCGGCCGGCGCACAGCTACTCCAGGTTCTGCACCTGCTCGCGCATCTGTTCGATCAGGACCTTTAACTCCACGGCCGCGCGAGTCAGCTCCTCATCCTGAGACTTCGAGGACAACGTATTGGTTTCGCGGTTGAGCTCCTGAATCAGGAAGTCGAGCCGCCGGCCGATCGGCTCGTCTCGGCCTAAGACATCGCGGATCTCGCTGACGTGACTGCCGAGCCGATCCAGCTCTTCGACGACGTCCAAGCGTTGGGCGAGCAAAGCGAGCTCCTGCTCCAGCCGTCCGGGATCCGCCTCGACATCCAGGCGTTCCAGCCGTTCCAGGAGTTTCGCCCGGTAACGCTCCAGCGCTGCCGGTAACCGCGGTCCGATAGCAGCGACGATCTTGTCGATGGCGTCGCAACGCTCGAACAGCAGTACCGCCAGGCGCTCGCCTTCACGCTGCCGCGAGGCGCTCAAGGATTCCAGTGCGCGGGAGAACCCCTCCGTAATCGGGTCCTCCAACGCCGTGAGCGCCGCCGAATCTTCCTCGAGCACTCCCGGCCAGCGCAAGATCTCGCCGACCGTTAGTTGTTTCGCGTCGGGGAACTTCTGTCGTGCTTGTTTTTCGTATTCCTTCAGGCTGTCGAGCACGTCCGGTTGCAGCGAAGCGGCGATAGCCGTTTTCCTGGCCGCGGAGATCTTCAGCGTACAATCCACCTTGCCACGGCGCAGCGTCATCCCGACCAGCGCCCGGCAACGCGGCTCCAGGGCACGCAACTCCTCCGGCAGACGCAGACTGACATCCAGAAAACGATGATTGACGCTACGCACTTCCCAGATGAGCCGGTGAGGCTCTACCAGAAATTCTTCGCTCGCGAAGCCTGTCATGCTGCTCGGCATTGTCTGAGTTCGTGATTGGGGTCCAGACACGATCAAAGGTTTAAGTCTAAGATATGCGGGAGAGTGGCACGAGTTTTAGCTAGTGAACGTCGATTCAGCACAGATCAGCTTGCTGGGCGACCGCAAGGAAAATCAGGACCGGGTGACGGTCATCGCCGACGAGACGACTGTGTTATTGGCAGCAGTAGACGGGATGGGTGGCCATGCAGACGGTGCACGGGCGGCCGAGGTCACACTCGAGGTGCTCGAAGAGGCCTTTTTCGACGTCCCGCGTCCCGTCTTCGACCCGCAAGGGTTCCTGACACTTGCGCTCGCACGAGCACATGATGCCGTGGTCGCGTTGGGCAGCGGAGTGACGCTGAGTGATTCCCCGCGCGCGACCTGCGCCGTGTGTCTCGTCCAGGAGTCGGGCGCCTATTGGGCGCATGTCGGCGACAGCCGCATCTACCAGATCCGGGGCAACGCGGTCTTCGAACGGACGCGCGACCACAGTCACGTGGAACTGCTGTTACACCAGGGCCTGATCAGCGAACAAGAAATCATCGAGCATCCGCTGCGCAACTTCGTCGAATGCTGTCTCGGTGGAGCCGCCGCTATGCCCAATATGAGCATCACGGCGAAACTAAAGCTGTCGCCCGGTGATTTCCTGCTGGCCTGTACCGACGGTTTGTGGTCCGGCCTCGACGACGAGGAGATCGGTCAGGTCGTTTCCGACCAGTCCGCGTCCACGGAGGACTTGCTGCGTACACTCGTAGAATCTTCAGTCGCGAACTGCGCCCCCCACAGTGACAATACCAGCGCCGCCGCACTGAGGTGGGTGGGTTAGCCCGCAACTTGCTACCCTAGCAGGCTGTTACGTTCGCTCGGCGGGCAGTGTCGATAGATTAAGACTTCGTCACCGCCAACGAGCCAAGAAATCAGGAGGATGGAATGCGCCCCAGCGGCCGCAGCGCAGATCAGATGCGCACGATACGCTTGACGCCAGAGTTCACTCAGCACGCGGAAGGCTCCGTGCTCGTCGAATTCGGCGCAACGCGGGTACTCGCGACCGCGTCGGTGGAATCCAGAGTACCGAATTTCCTCAAGGGCAAGTCCGAGGGCTGGGTCACCGCGGAATACGGCATGCTGCCGCGCGCAACCCATACACGGAATCCTCGTGAAGCCGCCCGCGGCAGACAGAGTGGCCGGACCATGGAGATCCAGCGATTGATCGGCCGCAGCCTGCGCGCCGTGGTCGACCGCTCCGCGTTGGGCGAGCGCACCATCACCGTGGACTGTGATGTGCTGCAGGCGGACGGCGGCACACGGACGGCGGCGATCACGGGTGGCTACGTCGCGCTAGCGCTGGCGACGCAGCGGCTGGTCAAACAGGGAGACCTGGCCCAGAGTCCGATTCACGGCCAGGTCGCGGCCGTCTCGGTAGGCCTCTGCGACGGCACGGCCGTCCTCGATCTCGACTATGCCGAGGACGCCGAGGCTGAAACCGACATGAATATCGTCATGAACGAAGCCGGCGGTTTAATCGAGATCCAGGGGACGGCCGAGGGGCACGCGTTTCTGCGCGCCGAGCTCGACCAGTTACTGGACCTGGCGGGCCGCGGTATCGAGGAATTGCTGCAAGCCCAAAGAGCGGTGCTCGAGGGGTGACCGCCATACCTAGCCGGTGGGTATTCGCCAGCGGCAATCGCGGCAAGTTACGCGAGATTCAGGCACTGCTGGCCGACTCCGGAATCGAGATCGTCGCCCAGGGCGAACTGGGCGTCCGTTCACCGGAGGAGACGGGCTCGACGTTCGTCGAGAACGCGTTACTGAAGGCCCGGCACGCCGCGCTCGAAACCGGGTTGCCGGCGATCGCGGACGACTCTGGCCTGGCCGTCGATGCGTTAGCGGGCGCTCCGGGAATTCATTCGGCGCGCTTTGCCGGGCCGACGGCCGATGCTCGAGCCAATATGGCGAAGCTGCTCGACACCCTGACCGAAACGCCCGACGATCAGCGGGGAGCGCGCTACTACTGCGTCATCGTGGCCATGCTGAGCGCCGATGACCCGGCGCCATTGATCAGCTCTGCAGACTGGCCGGGAGTCATCGCCCGGCAGCCCGCGGGTGATGGCGGGTTCGGCTACGACCCGATTTTCTATGACCCCGAGCTCGGTGCGACCGCCGCGCAACTGTCCGCCACGGTCAAGAACCGGGTCAGCCATCGTGGCCGCGCGATGTCGAAATTGAGCGTGGCACTGAAAGAACAGCTGACCGATCCGGCGCCGCCGGATCGCTAAAGCGTGGTTTTATGCACAACGGGAGGCCCCGGCCCCGAGAACGAGTTCGTTACGGATGATTGTTACAATCGATCATCACAACTAGGTCATAACCTTCTGATTGATAATAGCTTCCAGCTCATGGTCATTTTTTGGTCAATCTAAGAAAAAGCTCGACGTACCGCGACTCTATGCGCGAAGCGGGCACTTTCTCCACAGAGTTATCCACAATTTCTGTGGATAAGACTCGTTTTCCGTGTCCGTTCCACGCCTTAGGCTCGGGGCTGAGACTGAATTCTTGGTGTCGGCTCCCGGCCGTCTTGTCTTTCGGCGGTTCGGACAGTATGCTCACGCGCCCATTGGGTCGGGCTCAAACGCCATGAAACCGGACATTCACCCAGAATACCGCGACATCACCGTGACCTGCAGCTGCGGGAATACGTTCGCGACCCGATCGACATTGTCCGGCGATCTCAAGGTGGAGGTCTGTTCCAACTGCCACCCGTTCTATACCGGCAAACAGAAAATGGTGGACACCGGCGGACGCGTGGACAAATTCCGTAAGCGCTACGGGCGCGGCTCGAGCGCCTAGGCCCCGCCGACACGATCGAGCGCCGACTGGGGCGCTGCCCGCCCCCTCAAGGGCGAGTCTCACTGTTATAATAGGGAGCTTTGTGCCTTACGTGGGTCCGTGACCCGGCGCAGATGCGGCAGACCGGCGTTGGGCCGTCCCCGACCACCAGCGGGTGGCCACAATAATCGACGAGGAGCCACGGGCAGCGTATGACCGATAAGCACTTCACTCTGACCAACCCTGAATCTGGAACAGAAACCAAGCTGCAGCGCTACGATCCCACGCTTGGGCCGAGTGTCCTGGATGTAACCTCCCTGTACAGCGAACAGGGGGTTTTTACCTACGATCCCGGCTTTGGCGCGACCGCGAGTTGCACCAGCCAAATCACCTATGTCGATGGCGAAGCCGGGGTGCTGCTCTATCGCGGTTACCCGATCGAACAGTTAGCCGAGAGTTCGGATTATCTCGAGGTGTGCTACCTGTTGCTGCACGGTGAACTGCCGACCCGAGAGGAGCTCGACGAGTTCGACAGATCCATCCGCACGCATACGATGATCAACGAATCGTTGTTGCGATTTTTCAACGGGTTCCACAACGATGCACACCCGATGGCCATGGTGTCCGGTGTCGTCGCATCACTGTCGGCCTTCTACCATGACACGACCGACATCTACGATCCCGAACATCGGGATATGTTCGCGCATCGGATCATCGCGAAGATTCCGACGATTGCAGCCGCTGCGTACAAACATACGCTGGGGCAGCCGTTCATCTACCCGAAGAACGATTTGAACTACTGCAGCAACCTGCTCAGTATGTTCTTCACGGTACCGGCTGCTGAGTACGAGGTCGACCCGATCGCGGCGGAGGCTTTAGATCTCTTATTCATCCTGCACGCAGACCACGAACAAAACTGCAGCACCTCTACGGTCCGCCTGGCTGGAAGCTCGGGAACGAGCCCGTACTCGGCCATCGCTGCCGGCATCTCGGCACTGTGGGGACCGGCGCATGGCGGTGCGAACGAGGCCGTGATCAATATGCTCGAGGAGATCGGCACGGTCGATCGGATCAACGAATTCGTCGCGCGGGCGAAAGACAAGAACGATTCGTTCCGCCTGATGGGCTTCGGCCACCGCGTTTACAAGAGCTACGATCCACGTGCCGCGATCATCCGCAAGATGTGCCATCGCCTATTGGAGGGACTCGGCCAGCTAGACTCGCCACTATTCGAGCAGGCGCTGAAGCTCGAAGAGATCGCACTCAAGGATGAGTATTTCATCGAGAAGAACCTCTATCCCAACGTCGATTTCTACTCCGGTATCATCTACCAGGCGTTGGGCATTCCTAAGTCGATGTTCACGGTGATGTTCGCCATCGCCCGCTGTGTGGGCTGGGTGACGCACTGGCGCGAGATGGTTGCCGATCCGGAGTCGCGTATCGGCCGTCCGCGGCAGCTCTACAATGGCCCGGGGCAACGGGACTATCTCCCGATCGGCGATCGCGGCTAGCCTAGCCAGCCCGCCTATGGCACCAGGCGGGCTACCTCATCTCTCCTTCGAGCAACGCCAGGACGCGGCGCCGGCCGGCGCGCTGCATCGGTCGCCGCCGGTCCACCGGACTCAGCGGCGCCTGGCGCACGCCCTTCTCCGGAAAGACAATGATGTAAACGCGCTCCCCTTCGCGCGTGAAGCGGAATCCAGGAACCGACGACATCGGCTGGCCATTGAATCGATAGCGGCGCTGACAATCACGGCTACGAATGCCTTGCGCCTCCAGTACTGCTAGAACCGCCTCGGGCGAGTCGGTGAAGACATGTATTTCCAGCGGAGAGTTGCCGGTCACGGTGCCCGCTAACACGGGCCCGACCAGACGCGGCTCGAAGTCGGCGACGAACTCCATGATGTCTGCTGCCAGTCCGCGCATGGCCGCGAGTCGGTACTCGTGAATCTCCGGCGCGAAGATCCGCTGCCTCTCTATCACGCTCGATTCGATCTCTGAGTTACTCGGGAGCGCGGCGGCATGACGGACGCCGAAGCGCATTGCCGCCTTGCGCTTGGCCTGACCGTAGTCGTGTATGCCGTGGTCGACGATCAGGCGCGCGGCCTCTTGTGCCAGTTGCTCGCGCAGCACTTCGTTGCCCGATCCACGCTTACCCCCCATGTCTGTCTGCACTCCGTCTCGACTCGCACCTGCTGGAGCGGCCGTCACGCCGCCGAGCATCACGACGGGGTCGCCCCACGCCGATCAAAACAGTGGCTCTTGCCCTTGCCCTCCGACCGGGTCGCGCCCGTCCTCCAAAAAGATCTCAGGTTGCCATTCCGTACGGTCTTGCTCCCGCTCGGGAACATGGCCGATGCGAAACTTCTCGAATACACTCCCCTCGTTGGTCGCCGCCACCAGGCCTGACTCCGGGTTGATACGAACGTCGATAATCCCCGGCGGCTGCTCCATCGCATGGAGTTTCACGCCATTCAGCGCCTCGGACATGAAGTCGAGCCATATCGGCAGCGCAGTGCGCGCGCCCTGTTCGTATCGACCCAGTGAGCGCTCCTGATCGAACCCGACCCACGCGGTGGTCACGAGGTCACCGTTGAACCCGGCAAACCATGCGTCATGCCGATCGTTGGTGGTCCCGGTCTTACCGGCCACGTCCGTTCTTCCCAACGCCGCATACACTGCGCGTCCGGTGCCCCGGCGAACAACGTCCTGCATCATGTCGTTCATCAGATACGCATTTTGTGCAGAGATAATACGCAGCGCCGTCGGCGGCTCGGCGTACAGTTCTATAGGGCTCCGGATCAGTGCGAGCCCCGCCTCCGTGTCGAGAGCCGCCTCCTCGCACTCCAGACAGACGATATTCGGCCTCGCGGCATATAGCACGTCGCCATCGGCATCTTCGATTCGCTCGACCAGATAGGTGTCGACCTTGTAGCCGCCATTCGCAAATGTTGCATAGCCGTCGGCGAGATTCAGCGGTGCGACGCCGCCGGCGCCGAGTGCAAGCGTCGCATTCACCGGCAGCGCGATATCGTCGAAGCCGAAGGCACGCAAATGCCGGACCGTCGGCCCTATGCCGGCGCTCTGGATGACTCTGACCGACACGAGATTCAACGACCGCACGAGCGCCTCGCGCAACCGGGTCGGACCACTGAACTCCCCGGAATAGTTGCCCGGGCGCCATTCCGCCTCGAGTTCGGAGCTCGCCTGAACTATCGGCTGGTTGTTGATGATCGTGGCTGCCGTGAAGCCGTTCTCCAACGCCGCCGAATAGACGAAGGGCTTGAACGACGAGCCGGGCTGACGCTGCGACTGGGTGGCACGATTGAAGTTGCTGAGATAGAAATCAAAGCCCCCCACCAGCGCCGTCACCGCACCGTCCGACGGGTCCAGTGAAACGATCGCTCCTTGCACCTGGGGAACCTGGGCGAGTCGTAAGCTACCGTCCTCCAGTACGCGGAACCGTGTCACGTCACCGGGCTCAAGCGCGTCCGCGACAGTGGCCGGCGCCGGCGCCACGAGGTCGTCACTGATAAAAGGGGCCGCCCACGCGACCGCGTCTAGCTCTATCGGTACCAGGCCCCAATCAGCGAAGTAGACCAGGGCACGGTCTCGAATCGGGGGTTGCTCCTCTAGTAATTCTTCATTGAGCTCTTCGTCGGCGGCAATCTCCACCACGAGCGGCTCAAGCGCAATCACCGCTTCGGGCTCGGGAATGATTTCATCCACGCTGACCACGAGACCGTTCTTGAAGCCCGAGATCCGCGGGTAATCCCCCAGCACGGCGTTCCATTGATCTTCCGCTGACTCTTCCGTGTCGGACGTCAGCGCGGCGAGGTCCACCTGCGCGAGTGGCCCACGATAACCGTGGCGTTCATCATAATCGATCAAGCCACCGCGGAGCGCCTGTTGCGCCGCGCGCTGCAGCCGACTGTCGATCGTCGTCGTGACCTTCAGACCCGCCTCGTAGACTGCCGGCCCGAGCCGGCTGATGAGCTCGGCCCTGACCATCTCCGCGACATACGGTGCCGCGAGTTCGAGTTGCGGCCCATACCGTGCGCTCTCGACTGGCGTCTCTACTGCCGTGCGGTAGTCGGTCTCGGAGATGAAGGCGAGTTCGCGCATGCGCCGTAGCACATAGAGCCTGCGCCGTTCTGCCGCGTCCGGATTACTGTAGGGATTCAGAACCGACGGGCCCTGGGGAATGCCGGCGATGATCGCCGCCTCCGCGATCGTCAGATCACTGAGCTCCTTGCCAAAGTAAATCCGCGCGGCCGCCGCGACACCGTAAGCATGCTGGCCAAAGAACGTTGTATTCAAATAGAGTTCCAGAATCTCCGCCTTAGTGAACTCGCGCTCGATCCGTGTGGCGAGTATTAACTCTTTGAATTTACGAATAAAAGTCTTGTCTCGATTGAGAAAGAATGTCCGCGCCACCTGGATAGTGATCGTGCTACCGCCCTGAGTCCGGTCGCCGCCGGACAAGAGAAAGTTGAGCCCGGCCCGCAGATAGCCCTGATAATCGAAGCCCGGATGCTCGAAGAACCGGTCATCCTCGGCCGCCAACACGGCCTGTATCAGGACCGACGGTATATCTTCGTATTCCGCCGGAGCGCGTTGTTTCTCACCGAACTGGGCCAGGAGCCGCCCATCCCGGCTATAGATGGCCAGCGGGACCTGCAGGCGAACGTCGCGCAGCTCCTTGGCCTGGGGCAGCATGGGCACCACATAGTAGTAACCGCCCGCGAAGAGGCCGCCTAGCGCAACGACCGCGATCAGGCCGTAAACCCCTAGAAGGGCTGGAATTCGCAGATATCTAATCATCGTGGAAGGTGCATTCTACTTCCTTGCCATCCCCAACACCTTTGTGCATAGTCGCCAAAGTACGCAAACCCATCGAAAGGTAGGGACGCAAAGCCTCCGGTCTACGGGCTGGGCCCACATTCATCGGGCCCATCTAGGATAGCGGGGCTGCCGGAACAGTAGAAGACCCCTTGTTCCGTCCGCAGCCGATTTCCGCTATCCCTCGAGACCACGGGCACGCCCCCATCGGAGAGCGAATCGAGTCCGTGAAAGGCTCGATTCCCATGCTGATGGGCGCTGAACGTTGGGCAGCCGGGTACGTTGGTGGGATCGTGAATCCCGTCACAACTATGTATCTGTTGCCTGATATATAGTTAAACTACGTTGTTTAACAGAATATGAGAAGTCTAGCCCAACCTGTGGAGTTGGAAAGGAAAAGTAGTGTTTGGGAGCCAAGCAAATAGGATCCTGATCGGGCTCGATATCACGACGTCTTCGATCAAACTGATCGAGCTGAACCAGAGTGGGCGGTCCTTCCGGGTGGAGTCCTATGCCGCAGAACCGACCCCACCCAACGCGATCAACGAGAAAGCGATCGTCGACGCCGAAGCCGTCGGCGACACGATCCGTCGAGCGGTGAAACGCTCCGGAACGAAGATTAAGGACGTCGCCTTCGCGATCAGTGGCGACGCCGTGATTACGAAAGTCATCCAGATGCCCAGCAGCCTAGAGGAGGGCGATCTAGAGGACCAGGTCGAACTCCAAGCCGATCAATACATCCCGTTCCCGATGGAAGAGGTGAGTTTCGATTTCGAGGTCATCGGCGAGAGCGAGCACGACCCAGACATGCAGGACGTTCTGCTGGTCGCCACCAGAACGGAGAATGTGGATCAACGCCAGATCGCAGTGGAGACCGCCGGCATGACAGCGCGCGTGGTCGACGTCGAGGCCTTCGCCGTAGAGAACGCCTGCCAACTGCTGGCGCATCAGATGGTGGACAACGGGGAAGGCAAATTCATCGTCATCGTCGACTTCGGCGCGAGCTCGACGACGTTTAGCGTTCTCAAAGACCTGAAGGTCATGTATACGAGAGATTTTGCTTTCGGCGGACGGCAGCTCACCGAGGAAATCATGCGCACTTATGGGCTGTCTGTTGACGACGCCGGACGCGCGAAGAAGGAGGGCGGTCTGCCGAGTAACTACCAGCCGGAAGTGCTCGACGCGTTCATCGATGACATGTCGCAGCAGGTCAGCCGCTCGCTGCAGTTCTTTTTAGCGTCGGGCAGCGATCGCGAGCAACCCTCTCAGATTCTCGTGTGCGGCGGTTGCGCCAACATTCCCGGTGTTGCGGATGTCATCGGCAGCCGCGTCGGTATTCCCACCCAGATCGGTGACCCGTTGGGACAGATGAAGCTATCGGCCAAGGCGACAGCCCAGGGCGTGCGCGGCGATGCGACGGCGCTGCTGACGGCCTGTGGTCTAGCGCTCAGGAGTTTTGACTGACATGCCAAGAATTAATCTGCTGCCGTGGCGTGCAGAGCTGCGCCAAAAGCGAAAGAAGGACTTCCTGATGGCCCTCGGTGCGGCGGTTCTAGTCGGCGCGTTCATCACGCTCACCGGAAAACTGACCGTCTTACAGTGGATTCAGAACCAGGAAGCTCGTAACAATCTCCTCAAGACCGAGATCACGGAACTCGACAGGCGGATCGATGAGATCCTCGGCCTCGAGAACCAGAAGGAACGACTCCTCGCGCGCATGGAGATCATCGAGCAACTACAGAGATCCCGCCCCGAGGTCGTGCATCTCTTCGATGAACTCGTGGAGGCTCTACCGCAGGGCGTTTACCTAAACGAGATAATCCAAACCGGCAGTCGGATCGAGATCTCGGGAACGGCACAGTCGAGTACGCGCGTCTCCGCACTGATGCGCAACATCGAAGACTCGGACTGGCTGCGCGACCCGGGACTCGATGTCGTGGAGACCGTCGAGGATGGTGCTTCGCGCAATGCTCAATTTACAATCTTCGCTCAGCAGATCTCTCTTAACGATCCCGAGGAGGACCTGACGCTGCCATGAACATTATCGAAGAACTCCAATCACTGGATACCAGCGATCCGGGCCGTTGGCCGCTCCTATTCCGGCTAGTGTCGGTAGTGGTCGTGTTCGTCGCCGTAGCCATGTTGGGCGTCTACATGTTCGTTATCAAAACGGAGCTTCCCATGCTCGAACGAGTGGAGCTCGAGGAGCAGGAACTCCGTGCAACGTTCGAAGAACGGCAGACCAAGACCGCGAACTTCGACGCCTATCGCGCACAACTGGCCGAGATCGAGCGATCCTTCGGCACGATGCTGCGCCAGCTCCCCGGCCGAACCGAGGTCCCAAATCTGCTCGTGGACATCTCACAGACCGGTCTGGGTGCTGGACTCGAGGAGAAACTCTTCCAGCCGATGGGAGAGATCCGGCGAGAATTCTACGCGGAGCTGCCGATCAAAATTCGTTTAACCGGCAGTTTCCATGAGCTTGGCGATTTCGTCAGCGGCATCGCCGCGTTACCGAGAATCGTAACGTTACACGACATCGGGATCAGACCCGTCACTCCAGACGACTACGATGAGCTGACGCTAGATGTGACGGCGAAGACTTATCGTTACCTGGATGAGGACGCGACGGAGGGATAATGCCTGACCAGCGGACAATGGCCTGGCGACTGCTCGTCGTTACCACACTCGCGACCGGGCTGGGCGCGTGCGGCGCCGAAATGGGTGACTTGAGGACCTACATCGACGACGTAAAAGCTCGGCCCGGAGGCATCATCGCGCCCCTGCCACGGATCGTACCGGCACCGAGTTTCGCCTATGAGGCCGGCGACCGACGCTCGCCCTTCCTGCCCGAGACGCCGCAAGGTCTGGCTCGCCTCAACCCGGACTCCATTGAAGGCCCGGACCCGAACCGTCCTCGGGAGTTCCTCGAGCAGTTTCCGCTGGATACGCTGCGCATGGTGGGAACCCTGGAGACTCTGGGCGATTCGTTTGGGTTAATTCAGACGTCCGACGGACTGATCTATCGCGTGACGCTCGGTCACCACATGGGACAGAACTACGGTCGAGTCACGTTAATCTCGGACTCTGAGATCGTGCTCGTGGAAATTATTTCCGATGGTATCGGTGGCTACCTGGAACGCCCCGCGGCCATCGGCTTGAGTGATTGACACTTCAGGGGATGTAACGGGAGTAAACCTATATGTACACGACAGCGCCCAACCGGAACGGGCACGTCTCTGCAAGACTTCACCACGGACGGGTGACATTGGCGTGGATTGGCATAGTCCTAAACGCATCGCTGCTACCTGTTCAGGCGCAGGAAATAACGCGTCAGCTTGAAGCGATTGATGTCCAGTCGCTCCCCGGTCAGGTCCTCGAGTTGCGCCTACGCCTGAGCGAGGCCGCACCGGAGGCACTGAGTTTCACGATCGACAACCCTGCCAGGATCGCGCTGGACCTGCCCGGCACCGTCCTGGGACTCGAGTCGCGTCGCCAGGACGTCAACCTGGGCCCGCTTGCGACGATCCTGACCGCTGAAGCGAATGGCCGTACGCGAGTCGTACTGAATATGAACGTCATGGTGCCGTTTGAAACGCGAACCGTTGGCGACAGCGTCTACATCACGCTCGGGCAGCCGGATCGTTCGGCACCGACCCCGTCGTTCGCGGCACTACCCACTGTGTCCGGCTCAAGCCCGTCTGGCGCGGCACAAAATATCGACCGCAGGATTACGAATATTGACTTTCGCCGCGGCCCGAATGGCTCCGGACTAGTCGTAGTCGAACTCGCCGATCCGCGCACGACCGTCGACGTACGCGAGGAGGGCGGCCGCATCATCGTAGACTTCCAGGACACGAGCTTACCTGACCAATTGTTGCGTCGGCTCGACGTCACGGACTTCGCCACTCCCGTTTCCACCATCGATGCGGTGCGAGCCAATGCGAATGCCAGATTAATTATTTCCACGAACTCGGATTACGAGCAGGTCGCTTACCAGACCGATAACCTCTTCACGTTGGAGTTCCAGGCACCGAGCGACCTGGTGCAACCGGCCGGGATATTCAATCAGGATCGAGAATATACGGGCGAGCGCCTGACGCTGAACTTCCAGGACATCGAGACTCGCGCAGTACTGCAGCTACTCGCAGACACGAGCGATCTCAACATCGTCGTCAGCGACAGCGTGCAGGGAAGCGTCACGCTGCGCTTACAAAACGTGCCGTGGGATCAGGCACTGGACATCTTGCTCACGACCAAGGGGCTCGATATGCGGCGCAACGGCAACGTTATCCTCGTCGCGCCTGCCGAAGAGATCGCCGCGAGGGAGCGGGCCGAACTCGAAGCCATCCAAGAGCTGCAGACGCTAGAACCCCTGCGCTCCGAGTTCATCCAAGTTAATTATGCGAAGGCCGCCGATCTGGCGTCGCTAATCATTGGCGGCGGCTCGAATCCGTTGATCTCCGCGCGCGGCAGCATCGCGATCGACGAAAGGACCAACACGCTGCTGGTTCAAGACACTTCGGTCCGAGTGGAGAATATCCGCCGGCTCGTCACTACGTTGGACATTCCCATCCCACAGGTGTTGATCGAGTCGCGAATCGTTATCGTCAATGACGACTACAGTCGCAACCTCGGCATACGCTTCGGCGCGACCCTCGTCCGAGATAACTCCGGTGACGGCCTGCTGTCGTTCACAGGTACGAGCGCGGGCTCGGACATCATCGTCCAGTCGGGAATCGACAATATCAACAACACCGGCACACCGTTTCCGATAACGACGCCGCCGATCGGTCAACGCTACAACGTGAATCTGCCGGTCGCCAACCCGGCTGGACAGTTTGCGCTGGCGATCCTCGACGCCGATTTCCTTGTCGACTTGGAGCTATCGGCGTTGCAGGCAGAGGGCGTCGGCCAGATTATCTCGACGCCTCGAATCATCACGGCCAACCAGAAGGAAGGCCGCATCGAACAGGGTGTCGAGGTCCCGTATCAGGAATCTTCTTCGAGCGGCGCGACCACGACGCAGTTCAAGGAGGCGGTGCTGAGCCTGACCGTCACACCGCAGGTGACCCCGGATAACAGCATCATCATGGATTTGTTCGTCACCAAGGACTCTGTGGGCGAACTGGTGGCCAGCGCGACGGGCGGATTCGTACCTAGCATCGATACTCGCTCGGTCGTCACGACGGTACTCGTGAAGGACGGCCAGACCGTGGTACTGGGCGGGATCTACGAGACGGAGGAACGCGAGACCATCACCAAGGTGCCGGTGCTCGGAGACATCCCGGTGCTCGGCTATCTGTTCCGTTCAAAGATCGTGGTCAATAACCAGGCGGAACTGCTGATCTTCGTGACGCCCAGGATCCTTCGAGACGGCGCCAGCCTGTACTAGCGCGAAGCGACTCTCGCCGGGAAATCCGAGCGGAGTTTGGAAGAGGCCAGCCAACGTGCTGGCCTTTTCATTTTGGGTGTCCCGCCTGCCATCCCCTTGGAGTAACAGGCTGCTAGACTGCCGTTGCGGTGAGTGACCACAACAGCATCTATTTGATCGGCCCCATGGGTTCCGGCAAAACCGCCGTCGGACGGCAACTCGCCACGGAGCTTGGCCTGGAGTTCTTCGACAGCGATGCGGAGATCGAGACCAGCACCGGCGTGGATATCGCCTACATATTCGAACGGGAGGGCGAAACCAGTTTTCGTCGTCGGGAACGAGAGTGCATCGCCAACTTGACCCAACGTAAGAATATCGTGCTCGCGACCGGCGGCGGAGCCGTAATGGACGAGGAGAACCGCCGCAATCTGACGCGGAACGGGACCATCATTTACCTAAGGACTAGTATCGAGCGGCAACTCGAGCGTACGCAGCACGCCAAGAATAGACCGCTACTGATGGACGGCGAGCCCAGAGAGACGCTGGAGCGACTAGCCACCGTTCGCGGCCCGCTTTACGAGGGCCTGGCATCGTTCTCGGTCAATACGAGCGGACGCCATGTCAGAGCCGTGGTCGCAAGCGTCCGCAAGATATTGCAGGATCGTGGCTTTAAGCCGTTGTAAAACGGACGCTCCCCTGCGAACCTTCGCACCATCGGTCCGTTAGTGGCGCACGATATGGAAACCCTGCAAGTTTCACTGGGAGAGCGGAGTTACCCGATACTCATCGGCCCGGGGCTGTTGGGCGACTCGGATGTCCTCGCGAAGCTCATCACGGCTCGTCAGGTCTTGATCGTCACGAATGAGGTCGTCGCGCCACTGTATCTCGCCACGCTCGAACAAGCGATCGCAGCCGACGAACAACACGCCATCGTACTGCCCGACGGCGAAGAGCAGAAATCCCTGCAGACGTTCTCGACGATCATCGACGCGCTCGTGGAACACGGTTTCCATCGCGACGCCTGCCTGGTGGCGCTGGGCGGCGGCGTCGTCGGTGATATCGGCGGCTTCGCCGCATCGTGCTATCAGCGCGGTATCGACTACGTCCAGGTGCCGACGACCTTGCTCGCTCAGGTAGACGCCTCCGTGGGCGGCAAGACGGCGGTCAATCATCCCAAGGCCAAGAACATGATCGGTGCTTTCCACCAGCCGACTTGCGTATTGGCCGACACCGACACCCTCAAGACCTTGCCGCCGCGAGAGTTCGCCGCGGGGCTCGCCGAGACGATCAAGCACAGCCTGATATTGGATTACGACTTCTTCGTCTGGCTGGAAGAGCACATGGACGATCTCGTCGCGATGGACGCCGCGGCCCTCAGCTTCGTCGTGCGCAGAAACTGCGAGCTCAAGGCTGCAATCGTCGCGGAAGACGAGCTCGATCGCGGCAGGCGGGCGCTACTGAACCTCGGCCATACGTTCGGCCATGCGCTGGAATCTCTGGGCGGATACGGTCAATGGCTCCACGGCGAGGCCGTGTCTATCGGTATTGCCCTGGCTGCCCGGACGTCCGCACGGCTCGGCTGGCTGGACGACGGCGCCTGCGGCCGCATCGAAGCGCTTCTCGCGCGGGCCGGGCTGCCGGTCAGCGCGCGCGACATCGAGGTCGAGCGCCTGCTCGGGCGAATGAGCATGGATAAGAAAGCCAGCGCCGAGGGGCTCAAACTCGTGCTGTTGAAACGGATCGGTCAAGGCGTGATCGCGCCGTCGCCGGATGACTCGCTGCTTCGAGACGTCATCGAAACACAGCGAGCCGCCTGACCCTGGTGTATCGTGCCCGCAGACCTCGCTCCCTATGCCGTCGGCCCGTCCAACTCCAAGGGCCGCCGTTACCCCGAGCCGCCGCCCGCCTATCGTAGCGAGTTTCAGCGCGACCGCGATCGAATCATTCATTCCGCCGCGTTTCGTCGGCTCGTGTATAAGACCCAGGTCTTCGTCAATCACGAAGGCGACCTTTATCGCACGCGGCTGACTCATTCCCTGGAGGTCGCACAGATCGCGCGAACGGTCGCTCGCGCCATGCGCCTCAACGAGGATCTCGTGGAAGCCATCAGCCTCGCCCATGATCTGGGTCATACGCCCTTCGGCCACGCCGGCCAGGACGCGCTGAACGCCCGTATGCGTGAATTCGGGGGGTTCGAGCACAATCTTCAGTCACTGCGAGTCGTCGATCAGCTCGAGGAAAGCCATGCCGATTTCCCGGGTTTGAATCTGACGTTCGAGACCCGCGAAGGCATCTTGAAACATTGCTCGGCGGCCAACGCACGTCAACTCGGGGAGCTGGGCGAGCGCTTCTTGAAGCGACACCAACCGGGCCTCGAGGCGCAGCTCGCCAATGTCGCCGATGAGATTGCCTATAATAATCACGATGTCGACGACGGCCTCCGCTCCGGCCTGATCAAGCTCGCAGACCTGGCCGAGCTTCCGGTGGTCTCCGAGCAGCTAGAGGTCGTACGGCACAGACACCCGGGGATTAGCGGGCGTCGCGAGATTCATGAGGTCGTCCGCAGTATGATCGGCGTCTTCGTCACCGACCTCATCGACTCGAGCCGCGAGCGAGTGGACGCCGCCGCTCCCGAGGACCTCGCCGCGGTCCGCTCACAGCCGCATGCGCTGATCGGTTTCAGCGAGCCCTATTCGTCAGCAAAGACGGCGCTGAAGCAATTCCTCGCAGAGCATCTCTATCGACATCCGAAAGTCAGCAAGATGACGCGGCAGGCGCGGGAGACCGTGTCGAAGCTCTTCGACGTTTTTCTGGATGACTACCAGCGGATGCCGACCGAGTATGCCGATCGAGCGAACGAACGTCACGAGACCGAGGGGCGCGCCGGCGGCGCCCGGGTCGTGGCCGACTATATCGCCGGGATGACCGATCGCTTCGCTCTGCAGGCCCACGAGGATCTGTAGAACACCGATTGCAGCGGTACTCCGGATGATCGCGTAGATGCCGGCCTAGTGGGCCGCTCTGCTAGAATGCAGGCTGTGTCTGCCGCTTCCACCCGCCGCGCCGCTCCGATTCCTGCACGGCAACGCCTCATCGTCGCGTTGGACGTTCCGGACGCCCCACGTGCCCGCGCCCTCGTGCAGGAACTCGGTGATTCCGTCGAGTTCTACAAGATCGGCCTCGAGCTGGCGATGTCAGGCGAGTACTTCAAACTCCTGGCGTGGCTTAAGGACCAAGGCAAGCAGGTCTTCGCGGATCTGAAACTTTATGACATCCCCGCGACGGTCTCCGCAGCCGTGCGCCGGCTGCAGGGATGGGGGGCGTCCTTCCTGACCATCCACGGCGATCCAGCCATCATGCAGGCTGCCGCAGCCGAGAAGGGTCCCGAGTTGCGAATCCTGGCCGTCACGGTACTGACGAGCCTCGATCAGGACGATCTGACGCTGATGGGGATCGACTTCGACGTGAAAACCCTGGTATTGAAACGTGCCGAGCAGGCGCAGGCGTCCGGCTGCGATGGGGTGATCGCGTCGGGACTCGAGGCCGCCGAGATTCGCGAGGCGCTCGGGCAGGAGCTGCTCATCGTCAGCCCGGGAATACGTCCCGCGGACGGCACTTCTGCGGACGACCAGAAGCGTATCGTGACGCCCGGGCAGGCCCTCGCGAATGGGGCGGACTATATCGTCGTCGGCCGGCCGATACGCAACGCGGACAGCCCGCGTCGAGCCGCAGAATCGATACAGGCGGAACTCGCGGCCGCCGTTCGATGAACGCCGAGGAGGTCGTCCTGGCACGACGCCTCGCACACATGCGCTGGTTTGCGACCGGCCTGCTGTTTGGCATGGCCGGCTTGTTCGTCGCCACGAGTCTCCTGATCAGTACGCATCCATGGCTCGGCGTGGTCGCGGCCTTTGCAGAAGCGGGCATGATCGGCGCGCTGGCAGACTGGTTTGCGGTGACCGCGTTGTTTCGCCGCCCGCTTGGGTTGCCGATACCGCACACGGCGATCGTACCCTCGCGAAAAAACGACATCGGCCAGGCGCTCGCCCACTTCATTCGCGATCACTTCCTGATCAAGGACGCTGTGCTGCCAAGACTGTCTCGGGCCGATCTCGCCGGGAGGCTCGGTGCTTGGCTCACACAGGGAGACAATTCCCGCCTGGTCAGCAGGGACTTGAGCATCGCGCTGGAGTGGCTGATCGGTGCCGTTGATAGCGCCGAGCTTCGCCAGTCCCTACGGGACGGCCTTCGCGGCGCACTCCAACAGGCCTCCGTCAGCGCCGGCTTGGGCGTGATCGTGGATGTGTTGACTTCCGGCAACCACGCCGAATCGTTGGTCGATGAGCTCGTGCAGGTCGGCCGCAACCAGCTGAGAGCGAACGAGGACCGGATCCGCGAGCGTATCAAGGACCGCAGTCCATGGTGGCTACCGAAGTTTGTCGATGAGGAAATCTTTGACCAGCTGATCGGCGAACTGCAGCGCATTCTCGATGAGGTCGGCGCTGACCCGAAGCACTCAGCCCGTGCCGAAATCACGCAACGACTGCGAGATCTTAAGATCGCGCTTATCGAAGACCCCATCATCAGGGAACGCGGTCAGACCTTGCGGGACGAGTTCCTGCGGCATCCGGCCGTCAAAGCCTTTCTCGATGACTTGTGGCAACGCAGCAGAGGCTCTATCGGCGACGCGTTGGGCGATCCTGACTCAGCGCTCCGTGTCGGCCTGGAGCGCGAGCTTCGCAGCATCGGCCACAGGCTGCAGGAGGACTCCGAGGTCAGTGAGCGGCTGAATGGCTGGCTGCGGGAGCTGATCACCTACCTCGTAGAGACCTACCGACAACCGTTGAGCGAAATCATCTCGGAGACGGTCGAGAAATGGGACGCGACTGCGACGGCTGACCGCATCGAGTTGTACATCGGCCGAGACCTGCAGTTCATCCGTATCAACGGGACGTTAGTCGGCGGCCTGGTAGGCGTGTTGATCTACACGACGTGGGGTGTGTTCGCGCCGTAGGCGCATGCGCCTGATCGCGATTCATCAGACCGGCGTCCTGCTAGGGCCTGCGCCGACCTCGAAACGGCTCCGCTCTGAGAAATCGCGATGAGGTGGTCGCGTCTACTCGTCGCGCAACGCGCGCTTCAGAATCTTGCCGACCGCGGTCTTCGGTAGCTCGTCGCGAAACTCAACTTGACGTGGGATCTTGTACCCCGTCAACCGCTCGCGACAATAGTCGATCAGAGCCCGCTCCGTCAGCTCCGGATCCTTCTTAACAGCATATAACTTCACCGCCTCCCCGGATCTTTCGTCGGGGACGCCCACGACGGCGGCCTCGATAATGCCCGGATGGCCGACGACCACGCCCTCGATCTCGCTCGGATACACGTTGAAGCCGGACACGATGATCAAGTCCTTCAGACGATCTTCGATGTAGAGAAATCCCTGCTCATCGAAACGGCCGACATCGCCGGTACGCAGCCAACCGTCACCGAACATGACGTTCGCCGTCGCTTCCGGCCGCTGCCAGTAGCCCTTCATAATCTGTGGACCACGGGCACAGATCTCGCCGATCGTGCCCACAGGCAACATCTCGCCGTCGTCGTCGAAGATAGCGACCTCCGTCGACGGCATCGGCACGCCGACCGAGCCGTTGAACTCATCGGCCGTGAGCGGGTTGGCGCTGATGACCGGCGAGGTCTCGGTGAGGCCGTAACCCTGGATGATCGGCATGCCGGTCAGAGCCTGCCAGTCATCGGAGACGGCACGCTGCACGGCCATCCCACCACCCATACAGCCCTTCAGTCGGCTGAAGTCGACCTCCGCGAACTCCGGCCGCTGTAACAGGGCAACGAAAAGCGTATTCACGCCGGTCAGATACGAAAACGGTGTCTTCTTCAATTCCTTGATAAATCCGCGTAGATCTCTGGGATTCGTAATCAGCAGATTCTCCCCACCGAGCTCAAAGAAACTGAATAAATTGACCGTTAACGAAAAGATGTGATAGAGCGGCAGCGGCGTGACGACGAGATCCCCGGGCCCCTTGATAATCGATCGTAACCAAGCGACAGACTGCAGGACATTGCTGACCATGTTTCGATGGGTTAACACCGCTCCTTTCGCGACGCCGGTCGTCCCTCCCGTATATTGCAGGAACGCGATGTCGTCGGGGCCGACATCCACGCTCCGGTAATCGCGACCACGCCCGATCGCGAGCGCTGCGGTGTAACTCACGGAGCCGGCTAGATGCCACTCTGGCACCGAACGTTTGATGTACTTGACGACGAAATTGGTTAATGCGCGCTTCACGCCGGGAAAATGATCGCCGAGCTTCGTAACGACGACGACTTCGAGTTTGCCTTCGGCACCTTCGAGCACTTTCGCCACGGTCCCGGCAAAATTCTCAAGCACGATGATCGCACTCGCACCACTATCGGCCAGCTGATGTTCGACTTCTCTGGGTGTGTAGAGCGGATTGACATTGACTACCACGAGCCCGGCCCGCAGGATTCCGAACACGGCGACCGGATACTGCAGCACGTTCGGCAACATGACGGCGACGCGATCGCCAGGCTGCAGCGACGGGATCGACTGCAGGTACGCAGCGAATTCGCGGCTCGATTGATCGATCGCCGCAAAACTCATCTGTGTGCCGAGATTCGAGAATGCCGGCAATTCCGAGAAGCGCGCGAAACACGCTTCGAGAAGCGCGGTCAGGGAAACGTATTGGTCCGGATCGATCTCAGCCGGCACTCCAGGCGGATAAGCGTTTAACCACGGTTTATCCATCACTCAGCGAAGTCGGCGAGACCTAGAGCAACCCCATGAGCACAGCCCACACATTCTCGAGCATGACATCATTCCCACGGGCGTTGGGGTGGACACCGTCGGACTGCATGAGTTCGGCGTTCAGAGCCACGTCTTCCATCAAGAAGCCCACCAGTGGAATATTGAATTCGCTCGCTAATTCCGGGTAGGTGTTGGCCAACGCCGCCGTGTACGAGGGGCCATAGTTGGGAGGAATCTGGATCCCGGTCAACACCACTGTCGCACCGTGACTCTGTGTCAGTTCGATCATCGCGGCCAGATTGGCGCGCAAATTGCTCACCGGCTGTCCGCGCAACCCATCGTTACCGCCGAGTTCGATAATCACGAACGCTGGTTGATGAAGCTCCAGGATCCGCGGCAACCTGGCCAGGCCACCGGATGTCGTATCCCCCGAGATACTGGCATTGACCACCTCATATCCGTAACCTTCCGTCTTGAGGCGATCCTCCAACTTGGACACCCAGGACTGCTCGAGACGCATCCCATGGCCGCTGCTCAGAGAGTCGCCGACGATGACGATAGTCCGTTCCGAAGACCACACAGACGTGGCCCCGAGTAATGCGATGAGCGCTGCGGTGAGCGCTCCGAGGACTGAGTGGGCTGAAAATACGCCTTTGACTAACATGACTGATGCAGACTTCTTACTGACCGCCCGTGCATTGACCAAAAAGGTTACCAGCCCTGAGGGGGAGTTGACCATCCTGGACGATGTCAGCCTGAGCGTCAGGCGGGGCGAGACCGCCGCGGTAGTAGGCCCTTCCGGCGCCGGGAAATCGACTCTATTGGCGCTCCTGGCGGGTCTCGACGAACCCACCACCGGCCAGGTCTGGCTCGGCGATGAAGAGCTCACGGCCCTGGACGAGGACGGCCGGGCAAGGTTGCGCAATCGCCAAGTCGGGTTCATTTTCCAATCCTTTCATCTGTTGCCGTCGCTGACGGCGCTCGAGAACGTACTGCTGCCATTAGAGCTGAGCGGCGTGGATCATGAGGCAGAGCGGGCCCGCAAGGCCTTGACCCGGGTCGGTCTCGACACCCGCCTGCACCACTATCCGCGCCAATTGTCCGGCGGCGAGAAGCAGCGGGTCGCGATCGCTCGAGCCTTCGTGACGGAACCCGCGCTGTTGTTCGCGGACGAGCCCACTGGAAATCTCGACAACAAGACCGGCGAGCGGATTATGAATCTGCTCTTCGAGCTCAACGCCGCCGCCGAGACTACGCTCGTCCTCGTCACCCATGAAGTCGCGGCAGCAAACCGCTGCCACCGCGTGTTCGAGCTTGAGGCCGGCTGCCTCGTGAACTCTACCAGTAACCCGCCGACCCCTCGGCACTGACGTCAGACCAGCCGCCGCAGCTTACCACCGGCGAGGTAGTCCTTCACATTCTCCGCGACCTGATCCAGCGTTCGCTGCCTGGATTCCTTGGCGGTCCAGGCGATGTGCGGCGTCAAGATCAGGTTGGGAATATCGGCGGCCAGCAAGGGTTCCTCATCGGTCGGCGGCTCGTTGGCCAGCACATCGATACCCGCTCCGGCTATCGCGCCACTTTTAAGTGCCTCCACCAACGCCGCGCTGTCGACCAGGGCACCGCGTGCGGTATTGATGAGCAACGCATCGGATTTCATGGCAGCCAACTCACGCTTGCCGAGCAGATGGCGATTAGCCTCGGTCAGCGGGCAGTGCAGACTTAGAACGTCTGCCTGTTCGAGGAGTGATTCGAACCGGATCCGGGGCTCTGCAGACTTACCACCGACACCGCGCGGGCGGGCAGAGACCAGCACCTCCATCCCGAACGCCCGCCCCACGTCAGCGACGCCTCTCCCGAGGGCACCATAGCCGACGATGCCCAGCGACTTTCCGGTGAGCTCGCGGATCGGGTAGTCGAACAGCGCGAACGTATTGCTGCGCTGCCAGGCGCCGGCAGTGACGATGGCCTGATAACCGTTGAGCTGACGCGTCAGCGCCAGGATCAAGGCGAACACATGCTGGACCACGGCCGGGGTGCAGTAGTCGCGAATGTTTGCGACCGCGACACCGCGCTCTTCTGCCGTCACGACATCGACATTGTCACTACCGGTGGCAGCCAGGACGATGAGCTTCAGATGCGGATTCGCGGCCAGGGTCGCTGCATCGATGTTCGCCTTGTTGACGATTCCAATCTCCGCATCCTGTAGCCGCTGCGGAATCGCGCCCGGGTCGGAGTACTCGTAGTACTCGACATCGACGAGTGCATCCAGCGGCGCAGTATCGACTCCGGGGCCGAGGGTGCCGTAATCCAGGAACGCTGCTTTCATCCGTTTTTCCACGGCGTAACACCTTACACTATGAGCCCATGGCGAAGCCCTCCAACGACCGCAAGCCGGACCCGGCTACCCCGTTCTGGGAGCGTAAGACGCTCCAGGAGATGACCCGCGCCGAATGGGAATCCCTGTGCGACGGCTGCGGCCGCTGCTGCCTGCACAAGCTCGAGGACGTGGACACCGGGCGGATACATTACACCGACGTCGCCTGCCGACTCCTGGACCTGACGACCTGTCGCTGTAGCAATTACCCCGAGCGGGTCAAACACGTCCCCGACTGCGTCGTGTTGAGCTCTGAGAATCTGGAGGACCTCACCTGGATGCCCAGGACCTGTGCCTACCGTCGTCTGGCCGAAGGTCGCGGCCTCGCGCGGTGGCACCCGCTAGTATCCGGAACCCGGGAAAGCGTCCATCGCGCCGGTATCTCGATACGCGGCAGGGCCGTACCGGAGTCAACCATCGCCGCCGGCGACGTCGAAGAACACGTGATTCGCTGGCTGCCGTCCTCGCCCGTTACGCCGCCGAAACAGCGTCGCTAGCCCGCCACGACATTCTCAGCCCGTGTTCTGCATGCCGTGCGCGATCCCGTTGATGCTGGCCATCAGCGCCTGCAGTACCGCCTTGTCCGTCCGGCCGCCTTCGCGCCAGCGTCTCAGCAAATCTATCTGCAGCAGGCTCATCGGATCGACGTAGGGGTTGCGCAAACGAATTGCCCTACGCAGCGTATCCTCGTTCTCCAGGAGGATAGTCTGCTCGCGCAATTTTAGAATCATGTCGATACAGAGCACGTATTCGGCGCGGATGATCGGGAAGATCTTCTCGTGAAGGGAACCCGCAAGCTCAGAGTAGCGCTCGGCGATATCGATATCAGTCTTGCCGAGCACGACCTCGACGTCCGCGATCAGCACCCGGAAGAATCGCCAGCGGTCGAACATCTCTTTCAACACATCCTCACCGAACTGTTCGACGGCGTGCTGCAGACCGGAACCGACTCCGTACCATCCCGGTAGTAGCAGTCGCGTCTGCGTCCAGGCGAACACCCAGGGAATCGCTCGTATGTCCTGGATATTCGAGTTGTCCGAGCGGGATGACGGTCGCGAGCCGATTCCGAGCTTCTCGATGACGTCTATCGGCGTCGCACCGCGGAAGTACTCCCAGAAGTCAGGCCGATCGTAGATCAGGTCCTTGTACACGTCCCGGCTAGTGCTCGCGATCGCAGTCATGATCGAACACCAGCGACCCTCCGAGGAATCCGGCACGGGTTCTAGCGCCGTGACCCAGAGCACCGCGCTGACCGTCTGTTCGAGGGAACGCATCGCAATCGCCCGCAGGCCGTACTTCGCATTGATCATCTCGCCCTGCTCGGTCATTCGCAGGCGTCCGGCGACCGCGCCGGCCGGTGACGCCATCACGGCTTCGTGGAGTCTCCCGCCACCGCGGCTCACGGTACCGCCGCGACCATGAAAGATCGTCAGCTTCACATCCATGCGACGCATGGTCTCCACGAGGTCCTGTTGCGCTTGGCGCAGCGTCCACCGAGCCGACGCCAGACCGCCGTCCTTGTTGCTGTCGGAATACCCCACCATGACCATCTGCTGCGACTCTCGCCGCTCCAAGTGCGCTCGGTAAATATCATCGGCGAGCAGGCCCTCCATGATCGATGCAGCGTTTTCCAGGTCTTCGACCGTCTCGAACAGCGGCACGACGTCTAGCGGCACCGCGCTGCCTTTCGGTCCGAGATCGCCCCACTTGGCGAGTAGGAGGACCGATAACACGTCGTCGGGACCGTGAGTCATGCTGACGATGTATGGGCCGATCGCGTGGACGCCGTACTTGCGGCGGCAGTGCGCGATTGCCTGGAAGACCGAGAGTGTGCGACGCCCCTCCGACGAGAGCTTCCCCACCGGCGACTCACGCCGATACAACGCCTCCTTTAGTCGCGCCGTGCGCTCCTCGGAGGACCAGCTAAGCCAATTCTCTTCCTGCAGGCCCTCACCCACGACTCGACGATGAACCAACGCGTTCTGCCTGATATCGAGCGTTGCGACATGAAAGCCGAAGGTCTCGATTCGTCGCAGGAATCGATAGACAGCGAAGAGTCCGGCGTTATGGCCCCGGTTCGCCCGCAGGCTGTCGGCGACCAGTTCGATGTCCTGGATGAACTCCTCGGGCGACTCATAAGGGAAGGCCATGTCGTCGTAGGTCGCCTGCAGGCGCGCGGCTACCAGTCGCAGAAAAACCCGATAGGGCATCTGCCGATGTCGAGCCGGAACCGAATGCGCCGCTTTCGGGAAGTGGCCCGCGTACAGCGCGCTGCGAGTGCCGATCTCCTCGTTGAACTCCACTCGGCTCTCGCTTTGGCTCAACTGTCTCGCGAGCGTCAGGCACTCGTTGTAGTACAGGTCGAGAATCAGTGCTCTCTGACGTGACAGTGACTCACGAATACTCTTCGCCGTGACGTTCGGGTTACCGTCCATGTCGCCGCCGACCCAGGAAGCAAACCGGATCAGTGTGGGCGGGCGAATGCGGCTGCCGTGCTCGGGGAACACGGCCGAGATCGCGTCCTCAAGACCCTCATAGAACGGTGGAATCATCCGGTATAAGACATCGGTCAGGAAAAACAGGACGTGCTCTGCCTCATCACCGACCCGCATCGGCGTGTCGGGGTGCTCCTCGGTCTGCCAGCCCGCCGTCATCTCCATACGGATTCGGCCCAACAGAGCTTGTTCTTCCTGGGGCGTCATGTAGGGATCGAGCATCTCGACCAGGTGTCGCGTGATGTTCTGCTGCTTCCTCAACAGCGTCCGGCGCGTCGCTTCGGTCGGATGCGCAGTGAACACCGGCTCGACCGATAGCGTACTCAATACCCTCTCTATCGATGCTGCATCGACTTTAGCTTCCTTGAGTTTGCGCAGGGTATCGGCGAAACCGAGAGGCTGCGGCGTGTCGGCATCCCGCAGGTAAGCCCGGCGTCTGCGAATGCGGTGAACCTTCTCCGCCATATTGACCATCTGAAAATACGTGGAGAACGCACGAATTAAATCCCTGGCGATCCGCGGCGTCAGCGCGGCCAGCAGCGTCGTTAGTTCTTCGAACGCGCGAACATTGCCCTCGCGATGCGCTATAGCCGTCTGACGAGCCGCCTCGACGAGATCGAAGAGTGCCTCCCCGCCCTGATCCTTAACCAGCTCGCCGACGAGTTCGCCCAAGCGATGGACGTCCTCACGCAGCGCCTTATCCTTCTCGGCGAAGAAGATGTCGGCGCGGGGGATAGGCTCTGATGCAGGAATGGACATGAGACGGACGCTTCGGCCGAATCGGATTGTACCCCAGTCGATATCCGGCTACCCGGTTGCTAGCGCTCTGCCGGGCTCACCGATAGCCCCGGGCCTGCAGTTCGAACAGCTTCGCATACCGGCCCTGTAAAGCGAGAAGCTCGTCGTGGCTGCCGCGCTCGACGATCTCCCCCCGGTCCATGACGACGATCAGGTCGGCGCGCCGCACCGTCGAAAAGCGATGCGAAATCAGAATCGCGATCTTGTCTTCTGTCAGAGATCGGAAATGCTCGAATATTTCCGCCTCGGTCTCCGAATCCATCGACGCGGTCGGCTCATCCAGGACGAGAATTTTCGCCTCGCTGCGCATGAACGCGCGGGACAGGGCGATCCTCTGCCACTGCCCGACGGATAGCTCCTGGCCGCTGTGGAACCAACGTCCGAGCTGGGTGTTATAGCGTTGCGGGAGTCTTTCGATGAACTCAGCCGCCTGGCCCATCTCGGCGGCCTCGGCCCAGCGTCGCTCACTCCACAGGTTGGTGGCGTCACCGACGCCGATGTTCTCACCCACTTTCATTTGATAGCGAGTGAAGTCCTGGAAGATCACGCCGATGGAAGCGCGCAGCGCTTCCAGATCCCACTGTGTCAGGTCCAGGCCCTGATAACTGATGCGTCCATGATCGAGCTCGTAGAGCCCGGCCAGAAGTTTGATCAGCGTGGTCTTGCCGGAACCGTTGCGACCGACAATCCCGACGCTCTGCCCGGGTTTTATCTCGAGATTGATATCTCGCACGGCTGGATGGCTAGCCCCGGGGTAGCTGAAGGTCACGCCCTCGAAGACGAGCCCCGCGTTGTCATCGGGCCCCCTGAGCGCGGCGCCTTCCCTGATCGGGGTTGGCTGTTCCAGGTACTCGTACAGGTTGGACAGGTACAGGTTGTCCTCGTACATACCACCGATACCACTCAACATCGAGGAGACGGACGACTGCCCTTGCTTAAAGACCAGCAGATACATCGTCATCTGGCCGAGCGTAATCGCGCCTTGGATCGTCGCGATCGCAATCCACGCGTAAGCACCATAGAACGCGAGGTTCGTCAGGAGCCCCAAGCCTAAGCCCCAGGCATCGCGACGAATTGTGAGGTCACGCTCCTCGTCGAACAGCAGTTTGAAGATCTCCCGGTAGCGCCTGAGTAGCTCCGGCCCGAGCTGGAACAGCTGGACTTCCTTCGCGTGGTCCTCACGTGCGAGGACCATCTCCAGATACATGAGCTTGCGCCGCTCCGTGGATCGATGGCGGAAGATGCGGAAACGTGTGCCGGAAAAGTGGGTCTCTGCGACGAACGCCGGGATGCCCGCGACTATCAGTATGCACACGGCCCACGGTGAAAACTGCAGCAACAGGGCCGCATAGCTGACGAGGGAGATGCTGTGCTGAGCGAGCCCGAACGTTCGGTTGACGAGGCTCAGTGGCCGGCTCGAAGCCTCCTGCCGCGCCCGGTTTAGTTTGTCGTAGAACTCGGAGTCCTCGAACTGTGCGAGCTGGAGTGTCAGGGCCTTCTCCAGAATCAGGCCATTGACGCGCTGGCTGAGAAGTACCCGCAACAGGGTCTGACAGAAGCCGATCCCGCGCTGGATCGCAGCGATGCCGGCGACGAGCAGGCCTTCGACGATCACGAAGACAAGAACCTGCCGATACGCCGGATCGCCGCCGGCTTGAGACACCGCGATCGCAACAACGACGGCATCGATGATCAGTTTGCCGACGTACGCGACGCCCGCAGGCAGTAACCCAGCGATGATCGTGAATATTGCGAATGCAATGGTCAGGCGCTTATCAGTGCTCCACACGAGAGCCACCGCTCGGCGGCTGTACCGATAGACGCCCAGATAGCTCTCGAGGCCGATAGCGGGAGGCGAAGATTGGCTCGTGGTCAAGTGTAGGCGTCAGAAGTTGGCGATGGCTCCGCAGGCATGGTATTAGGGTGCTAGGCCATAATCCAAGAAGCAATCTGTGCCAGCTCTACCGGACCCTCACGGCGTCTTCGTTCTCCTGCTCACGCCGCTGGCGCTATATCTGTTCACGCGAGATAAACTCCCGTTGGAGGCTTCCGGCCTCATCATCATCGTGATTCTCGTCCTGAGTTTTCAGCTATTCCCGTACGAGGTGAACGGCGAGCGCCTTGCGCCGACTTCCTTTCTCGCCGGCTTCGGTAATGAGGCGCTGATCACGATCTGCGCGCTGATGATCCTGGGCAAGGGGCTCGAGGCGACCGGTGCGCTGCAACCGCTGGCCGTGTCTCTGGCGAAGGCCTGGATGGCCAGACCCAAGCTCGCCAGTCTCGCTACGTTGGGGATCGCGGCAATTTTAAGCGCCTTCCTGAACAACACCCCGATCGTCGTCATGCTCCTACCGATGCTGATCGGCGTGGCGGTACGGAATAAGTTCGCCCCGTCGTCGATCCTGATGCCCGTCGGCTTCGCGACATTGATCGGCGGCATGGCCACGACGATCGGCACGTCCACCAACTTACTCGTCGTCGGCATCGCGGCAGACCAGGGAATTGCGCCTTTCGGGATGTTCGACTTCACGCTACCGGTATTGCTGGTCGGCGTTCTCGGCGTGCTGTACCTGTGGCTCGTCGCTCCGCGGCTGCTCCCCGATCGGAAGCAGCCCCTGTCGGATCGCTCACCGCGCGTCTTCGACGCGATGTTCCACATCAACGATGCCAGTGCGGCCTGTGGTCTGACGTTTGCCGAGGGTCTCGCACTGACGAACAACGAGATGCGTGTGGATCGCATCGAGCGAGGCGAGGGCCTATCCGTCACGAAGCTGCCGTCGGTCACGATCCTGGCCGGCGATCGTCTGGCCGTCAGAGATACGCCGGATCGCCTGAAGCAATTCGAGAAGCAACTCGGTGCCACGCTGCACAGCGACCTCGGCGACGAAGACATCACCGACGAGACGCGTATCGTCAAAGACGAGCAACATCTTGCCGAGATCGTCGTAACGCGCGGCTCCCTGTTGCACCGAGCGAGCCTGACCGGCACGCGATTCGCTCAACGCACGGGCCTGTTGCCGCTCGCGCTGCACCGCGCCCATGAGCCCGACACCGAGGAAATCAGCGGCAACATCGGCGCCACGCGGCTACGCGCCGGCGACGTGGTGCTCGTTCAAGGCTCCGATACTCAACTCGAGCAGCTCAAACGCTCGAACACCGCGCTGGTACTGGACGGCACGACCAACTTGCCGCGGACACACCGGTCCGTCCGCGCGCTGGGCATCATGTGCCTCGTCGTCCTGACAGCCGCGACCGGCCTGTTGCCGATCTCCGTTGGCGCCGTCGTGGGCGTCGGCGCAATGCTCGCGACGCGCTGCCTAACCTGGGAGGACACGGCCAGCGCCCTGTCACCGCAGATCGTCATGATGATCGTCGCGAGCCTGGCGCTCGGCCTCGCGATGACCGAAACCGGGGGCGCTCTGTATATCGCCCAGACGTTCGTGCAAGCGGTCAGGCTACTGCCCACGCCATTCATACTGAGCGCGCTGATGCTGGTGATGGCGATCCTTACGAACGTCGTCTCCAACGCCGCCGCGGGCATCATCGGCACCCCGATCGCCATCCAGATGGCGCGGGAACTGGGCGTGCCCGCCGAGCCGTTCGTCGTGGCCGTGATCTTCGGTGCCAACATGAGCTATGCGACACCCTATGGGTACCAGACGAACCTGCTGCTGATGTCGGCCGGTGGCTATAAATTCTCCGACTTCATGCGCGCCGGGGTGCCTCTGGTGGCCTTGATGTGGATCGGATTTTCGATCGTATTGCCCATGATCTACGATCTGAGCTGAGTTCTGGCCGGGACGAGCTTGACCCCCGAGCGCGCGCGAGGACATACTTTCGCCCCATGGACCGATCTGCACACAGGCATTCCCGTACGGACCGTTGGTGGCGAGGTTCCCCTGCGGAGAGGGTAGTGCACGCCTAGACCGACAGTCCATCTCGATCGAGGCCAACCCATCTCCGTCGTTGCGGAGATGGGTTTTTTATTCCTATAGGAAATGAGATTTAAGCGACGATGGAAGCGCCGTTCGACATTGCAGCCGACCTGGATACCCCGGTCTCAGCCTATATCAAGCTCCAGGCCTTCAAGCCGTGTTTTCTACTGGAGAGCGTCGAGGGGGGCGAACGCCTGGCGCGTTATTCGTTCCTCGGGCTCGGCGCCGCGCTGACGCTGGAGCTGCGAGCAGACACACTGCGAATCAACGGGGAAGAGGCGCCACGGCCGGAGAGCGGCCCGGCCTGGCTCGACACGCTGCGCGAGACATTGGCGTCGAGCCCGGAGCTCAACCCGAGCATCGACGGCATTCCATTCGCGGGCGGCCTCGTCGGCGCTACCGGCTACGACGTCGTCCGTTACTTCGAGCGGCTGCCGAAGAATCAAGCGGAGCTTGACGGGCTCCCTCAGGCCGCTTACGTCGCGCCCGAATCCCTGTTGGTATTCGACCACCTGACCCGCCGCGTCGCGCTGCTCCATTCGGGTACGGAGGCCGAACGCCAGGCGCTCAGAAAGGAAGTGATCCAAGCTCTGCGCCACGGTATCGACGCGCGCACGGCTCGGCGTGGCTTTTCCAAGGCGGAGGCCAGCCTCAGCCGGGCAGAATTCATGGCCGTGGTCGAACGATGTAAAGCTCATATTACGGCCGGAGATATTTATCAGATCGTACTCTCGGTGCGCTTCAGCGGCACCACCGACATCGATCCCTTCCAGTGTTACCGGGCCTTGAGATTGTTGAATCCCTCGCCCTACATGTATTTCCTCCAACTCGATGACCTCCGGGTCGCCGGCTCTTCGCCCGAAGCCCTGGTGCGCCTGGATGGCCGTAACGCCTCGCTGAGCCCGATCGCCGGCACTCGGCCCCGCGGCCGGACGAGCGAAGAGGACCTCGCCCTGGAGAAGGAGCTACTCGGCGATCCCAAGGAGAACGCGGAGCACGTGATGCTCGTGGATCTCGCCCGTAACGACCTCGGGCGCGTCGCGACGGCCGGCTCGGTGCACGTGAGCCCGTATCGCATCATCGAGCGCTACAGCCACGTGATGCACATCGTCAGCGGGGTGCGCGGCGAGATCGTCGCCGATAAGGATGCAGCGGACCTGTTCGCGGCGACCTTTCCCGCGGGCACACTCGTCGGCGCGCCGAAGGTGCGTGCGATGGAGCTGATCGCCGGAATGGAGCCGGTGGCTCGTGGTCTCTACGGTGGCACGGTGGGCTACTTTGCCAAGAACGGCAACATGGACCAGGCCATCACCATCCGGACGTTGGTCTTCAACGGCCGCGAGTATAGCTTCCAGGCCGGCGCCGGCATCGTGGCAGATAGCGACCCCGAGCGAGAGTACGAGGAGGTATTGGCGAAAAGTGCGATCTTGAGGCGGGCCCTCGAGATCGCGGAGGAAGGACTGTGAGCGCCCGCCTCCTGCTGATCGACAACTATGACTCCTTCACCTACAACCTGGTGCAAGCGTTTCTCGTACTCGAAGCGGAGGTCCTGGTATACCGCAACGACGCCATCGACGTCGGCAAGGCGGCTGAGCTCGATCCCACTCACCTGGTCATCTCGCCGGGACCGGGCCGCCCCGAAGACGCCGGGAGATCGCTGGCGATGATCGAGGCCTTCGCGGGGACGATCCCGATGCTTGGTGTCTGCCTCGGCCATCAATGTATCGTCCAGCACTTCGGCGGCGAGATCGTAGCCGCCGGTGTCCTGATGCACGGTAAGACCTCGCGGGTCGAGCACGATGGATACACCCTCTACCGTGGCTTGCCGAACCCATTCCCGGCCGGGCGCTATCACTCACTGTCCGCCGATCGACGCCGGATCCCGGCGACCCTACAGGTCTGTGCAACCACGGATGTGGATGAAGTGATGGGCGTCCGCCACCAAGACCTGCCGATAGAAGGCGTCCAGTTCCACCCGGAAAGCGTATTGACACCGGACGGCCCGACGTTGTTGGAGAACTTCCTCTACCCCGAACGGGCCGCCAGCCGACTAGACCCAGGGAGCTGAATCATGAGTGCCGACGCGGTTGAATTGCTGGAGCGGGTATTGGCGGGCTCTGATCTCAGCGAGGCCGAGGCCGCCTGGATTCTCCGCTCGATGGCCGAAGACGCTCTCGCGCCGGCCCTCTCCGGCGCGCTCCTGATCGCCCTCCGGTGCAAGGGTGAGGTCGCGAGTGAAATACGCGGCTTCGCTCAGGCGATGCGCGAACTCGCCCGCCGACCGGACATCACGCCCAGGGGCGCGTACGTCGATATCGTCGGTACCGGAGGCGATAACTCCGGGAGTCTGAATCTGTCCACAGGCAGCGCTCTGCTGGCGGCGGCCTGCGGACTACAGGTCGTCAAGCACGGCAATCGCTCGATCTCAAGCCGCTCCGGCAGCGCGGATGCGCTCGAAGCGCTCGGTCTGCCGATACCGCTCGATGAAAAGGAGGCGGGCCGGAGCCTGGCGACATTAGGCTTTACCTTCCTGTTCGCGCCCCACTACCACCCGGCGATGAAGTGCATCGGCCCGGTCCGCCGCGCCCTCGGCGTACGCACGGTGTTCAATATTCTCGGCCCGCTCACGAACCCGGCAGCACCGCCGTTCCACGTCATCGGGGCGTTCAGCGAGGAGATCGCCGAAATCATGGCACAGACACTGTCCGGCATGGATGCCGAACGAAGCTTCGTCGTCCACGGCGCACTGGGCTGGGATGAAGCGACACCGGTCGGACCGTTCCTGTGCTTCGATGTCCGGCCGGGCATGGTCCAGCGTAGTGTTCGCGATCCTGCCGACGTTGGGCTCGCGCGCTGCGATGCCGCTGACCTGCTTGGCGGCGAGCCGTTGGAGAACGGTGACAGGCTCGCGGCTGCGCTTCGTGGCGAGGATACGCCAGCGCACCGCGATGCGCTGGCACTGGGTGCCGCGTTGGCGCTCGAGGTCACCGGCGCGGAGCCCGATGCCGAGCGAGCGGTCGAACGAGCTCGCCAGGCACTCCAAGACGGCAGCGCCGCCGAGTTCCTGCAGCGTCTGCAAGCGTTCGGCCGGGAGCTGCGCGCGTGATCGATGGCTCGTTTCTGGCTCGTATGCTTAACGCCAGCCGCGAGCGCGTCCGGTTGGCGCGCGCGGAGGAGTCTGAAGCCGCGCTGCGAGTCCGGGCGCTGGCGACGGCAGCCCCACCGACGCTGCGACTCGGCGAATTCGACCTGATCGCGGAGTTGAAACTGCGTTCACCCGCCGCCGGTGCGCTAGCCGAGCCACACTTCGATCGGCGCGCTCAGCTGGACGCCTACGCCGCCGGCGGAGCCGCCGCGATCTCCGTGCTGACGGAACCGGATCAGTTCAACGGCAGCCTCGCCCATCTTCAGGAAGCGGCGGCGGTGCTGGAGCCCTATGGCATTCCGGCGCTGCGTAAAGATTTTCTGACCGCCCCCTATCAGGTGCTGGAGGCAAGAGCGGCCGGAGCCGGGGGCGTCCTCGTCATCGTGACCATGCTCACCGATGCGGAAGTGGAAGCGCTTCTCGACTGTGCTCACGAATGCGGCCTGTTCGTCCTGCTCGAGGCGTTCGACGCGGACGATCTCGCGCGGATCGTGAAACTAGCCGGGGCCTGGCCCGCGCCCAAGGACGCGCCGGACCTGTGTGGCGTGAACTGTCGTGACCTGACTAGCCTCGCGGTCGACTTCGACCGGTTCGCGGCGCTTGCCGAGCATTTGCCGGACGGACTGACGGCGGTCGCCGAAAGCGGTGTGCATGGCGTGGCCGAGATCCGTGCGATCGCGCAGCTGGGTTACCGGGCCGCGCTGGTGGGCTCGGCGTTGATGCAGTCGCCTGAGCCTCGTCAGGCCGTCGCCCGGCTCATCGCAGCCGGCACCGAGCGGCGCGCGGAGCTGCGCCCATGTTTATAAAGATCTGTGGCCTGACAAGCGACGACGCCGTACAAGCGGCGGTCTCAGCAGGCGCGGATGCCTTGGGCTTCGTCTTCGCCGACTCAACCCGACGCGTGACGCCGGACCAGGCCACCCGCCTTTGCCGGGATCTACCCGCCGAATTAGTCCGCGTGGCGGTCATGCGTCATCCGAGCGCCGAAGAGTGGCAGATGGTTCGCGAACGGTTCGCACCGCACTGGTTACAGACCGAAGCCGAGGATTTCGAGGCGCTCGATCTCCCGGCTGACTGCCGGCCGCTGCCGGTCTATCGGAACGGCCGGATCACCTCCGCCAAGCTTCCGCCACGCATGCTCTTCGAGGGGATGACGAGTGGCGTTGGTCAGGTGGCGGACTGGCGCGAAGCCACATCGATCGCGGCGGAAACGCAGATGATTCTGGCAGGGGGCTTGGACGTAGACAACGTGGCAGACGCAATCCACACGGTCGACCCCTGGGGAATCGACGTCTCCAGTGGCGTCGAAAGCAAGCCGGCAGAGAAAGACCCGGAAAAAATCAGGTGGTTTATCGCCCGAGCGCGGGCAGCGGAGAAACGGCAATGACGACGAAGGATCACAAGGCGCTATTTCAGGCATTACTCGACGGCAGGCTACCCGATGCCGAAGGCCGCTTCGGACCCTTCGGAGGCCGTTACGTACCTGAAACGCTGATGCCCGCTATCAATCGGCTCACGGAAGGCGTCTATCGATACTTGCCGGATCCGGAATTCCAGCGCCGCCTGCAGAACGAGCTGACCGGTTGGGTCGGCCGACCGACTGCGTTGGGCGAGGCACCGCGTCTGTCGGAGCGCTGGGGCGCCGAGGTCTGGCTCAAGCGCGAGGATCTGGCTCACACCGGCGCCCATAAGATCAACAACACGATAGGCCAGGCGCTGTTGGCGCAAGCACTCGGGGCAACCCGGGTCGTGGCCGAGACGGGCGCTGGTCAGCATGGTGTCGCCTCAGCGGCCGCCTGTGCGCGAGTGGGACTTCCGTGCACGGTCTACATGGGCGACGTGGATATGGCCCGACAAGCCCCAAACGTCGAGCGCATGATCAGACTCGGCGCCACGGTCGTCCCGGTCACGTCTGGCGATCGTACGCTCCGGGCGGCGATCGACGAGGCCATGAGGGACTGGGTCTCCGCGCCCGACGAGACCTATTATCTGTTGGGTTCGGCGATCGGGCCACACCCCTATCCTTATTTGGTCCGGGAACTACAGGCCGTGATCGGCCGTGAAGCGCGAGAGCAACTGCTGGCCCGTTCGGAGCTGCCGGATGCGGTCTTCGCCTGCGTCGGCGGAGGCTCCAACGCGATCGGGCTCTTCCATGGTTTCCTCGCCGACCGGCAGGTGAAGCTCTTCGGCGTAGAAGCCGGCGGCCGTGGGCAAGCGCTGGGCGACCACTCGGCTACACTGGCGGCGGGCCGGCCCGGGGTTCTCCACGGTACCCATACCATGCTGCTCTATGATGACGATGGCCAGATCCTGGAGACTCATTCGATCTCGGCCGGCCTGGACTATCCCGGTGTCGGCCCGGAGCACTCGTTCCTGCAGCTCGTCGGTCGCGTAGAGTACGTGACGGCTAGCGACACCGAAGCGCTGGACGCGCTCGATGAGTGCTGTGCGCTCGAGGGCATATTGCCGGCATTGGAGTCGGCTCACGCGTTGGCGGGTGCCAGGCGCTGGGCCGAAGCGCACCCTAATACTCGGATACTGATTGGCCTGTCGGGTCGCGGCGACAAAGATATGCCGATCCTGGACGAAGTTTCGGCAAACTCCAGCGCCGCTGCCGAGGGGACGGTTGATGCAGCCGCGTGAGACGCTGCGCCAGGCTCTGACGCTCGACGGCTCGACGGCGCTGATCGCCTTCGTGACGGCCGGCTATCCTGATCCGGATCGATTTCTCGAGGTGCTGAGGGAAATCGGTGAGGCGGCCGATGCGGTAGAGATCGGGGTTCCGTTCACGGATCCGATGGCGGATGGCGTCACCGTGCAACGTGCGAGCCACGCCGCTCTGCAGCATGGCGTGAGTCTGAGCTGGATATTCGCCCAGCTCGAATCCCGTGACTTCGAGCTGCCGTCGCCGGTACTGCTGATGAGCTATCTGAACCCCCTGATCGCGTTCGGCTACCGGCGCCTCGCAGAGCGTGCTCTGGAGACGGGGGTCAGCGGTTTCATCGTACCGGACCTGCCCTATGAGGAAAGTACGCCGCTGAAGACCGAGTTGGACGCGCAGGGTCTCGCGCTCGTGCAGCTAGTAACCCCCGCCACACCGGCCGAACGGCTGCGCAAGCTTTGCGCGGCCAGCGAAGGGTTCGTTTACGCCGTGACCCGCACCGGCATCACAGGCGGTACCGAGAGCCTGCCCGAATACCTCGCCGACTACCTCGCGGCTGTGAAGCGCGTTTCCCGCCTCCCGGTGTGCGCGGGTTTTGGGGTCCGGGAACGAGAGCAGGTTCGGCTCATCGCGAAACACGCCGACGGGGTCATCGTCGGGTCGGCGCTGCTTGAGGCACTCGAGGCTGGCGAGCATCCCGGGACGTTCTTGGCTTCGCTCCGTCCGTGAAGCCGAACGTGACTCAGGCTACAGTCGAGCGAGTGCTAGAGTATCTGCGGTAGCGAGCCGATGAAGAGATTGACTGCTTACGATTCGCTGGCCTATGTCGGGCTCCTGAAGAACGTGTTGGAGCAGTCCGGCATTGCCTGCGTGATCAGAAACGACCTGCTCTCCGGCGGAATCGGTGAAATCCCGTTCCTGGAATGCCGACCGGAGCTCTGGGTGCTCGAGGACGAGGACCTGACACGCGCGGCTACGCTGTTGAAGGATTTCGAGGAACCGTCTGGAAGGACGGCGCAATGGCGCTGCGGGGGCTGCGGCGAGCTCAATGAAGGGCAATTCGCGGAGTGCTGGCAATGTGGCGCAGCCGATACGCACGACAGCTAAATCACCGGGCGCCCGAGAGGTAACCAGCGATGACGAACACGACGACTCAAGACGGGCAAGACGCGGCCTCTCCGACAGCCTGCGTTCTCCTGATCGGCAATGAACTTCTTTCCGGCAAGACACAGGACGCGAATCTGCAGTATCTCGGCTCGGAACTCGCAGAACTCGGCGTCCGTCTCGCCGAGGCGCGAGTGCTTCCGGACGATGAGGACGTCATCGTTGCAACGCTGAACGAGTGTCGAGCGCGGTTCGATTACGTCTTCACAACCGGCGGTATCGGTCCGACCCACGACGATATCACGTCCCAGTGCATCGCGACCGCATTCGGGCGAGAGTTGATCCTGGATGAGGAGGCCGTTGCGCGACTGCGGCGTGGTTCATTCGAGCTCAATGAGGCGCGCTTGAAGATGGCCCGGGTACCGGAAGGCGCGACCCTGATCGACAATCCGTTGAGCAATGCCCCCGGCTTCCGGGTCGAGAATGTCTTTGTGCTCGCCGGCATACCGAGCGTCGCGCGGGCGATGTTCGAAACCATAGCCGCTGAGCTCGCGGTTGGTACACCCATTCACTCTAGAAATGTCGACGTGTTTCTTCGCGAAGGCGACATTGCCGAACCGCTCGAGCGCATCGCAGCACAATATCCCGAGATCGAAATTGGCAGCTACCCATTCTCCCGGGAGGGCCGCTTCGGCGCGAATCTCGTCGTGCGCGGCACGGACGTCGGACGGCTCGAAGAAGCCCTGACGCAGATCGTTGCGACCATGACCGAACTCGGGGGCGATTCCAGTGTCGGCCCGCCGTCTAGCCTCAGCTAGTCCCGCGCACTCAAGCCGGATCCCAGGCTGATCAGGAGGCCGACCGCGGCGCCAACCCAACCCAACCAAATGGGCGCGGTGTCCATACCGATCCACAATACGCCGGCGATTAGCAGCGCAGCACCGGAAATCGAACGGTTCACGATCCTGGACAGCGCCGAGTGCCTGCCGGCTCGCAACCGCACTTCCTCAGATCGGCCCACCGGTTCCCCGTCCACGACGCCCCGCAACACTCGATGGACGACCTCCGGTAGTAGCAGCAGGTCTTCACTGATATCCGGCCAACTCCTGAGCAGTTGCTCGACATGAGCTCTCGGGTTGGTACGCCGTTTCATCCAGTCTTCCAGGAACGGCTTGGCGGTCTGCCATAAGTCCAGCTCCGGGTACAGCTGTCTGCCGAGTGCCTCGATGCTGAGCAATGTCTTCTGCAGCAACACGAGTTGAGGCTGCACTTCCATATGAAACTGCCGCGCCGTCTCGAACAGCGTGAGCAGCACGAGCCCGAAAGAGATATCTTTTAACGGCTTATCGAAAATAGGTTCACAGACCGAACGCACGGCAGACTCGAGTTCGTCCACGCGTGTGTTGGCCGGTACCCATCCCGAGTCGACATGCAGCTTGGCAATGCGATAGTAGTCACGCTGGAAAAACGCCAGGAAGTTCGCGGCTAGATAGTGCCGGTCGCGGGCACTGAGACTGCCCACAATGCCGAAGTCCACCGCGATGTAGCGCGGATGCTCCGGGTCGTCGACATCGACGAAGATGTTGCCTGGATGCATGTCGGCATGAAAAAAATTGTGCTGGAATACCTGGGTGAAGAAAATCTCTACGCCGCTTTCCGCGAGGCGAGCGATATTCGTCCCGCTCGCCCTCAGCGCATCGATATCGCTGATGGGGATACCCGAGATCCGTTCCATGGTCAGGACGTCTGTACGGCAGTAGTCCCAATAGATCTCCGGCACATACAGGAGGGTAGAGCCTTCGAAATTACGCCTGAGCTGCGCCGCATTCGCCGCTTCCCGCATCAGATCCAGTTCTCTATAGAGCGTCTTCTCGAACTCGCTGATGACCTCCACGAGTCGAAGACGCCGGCCGTGCTGCCAGTAACGCTCGGCCAGCTCCGCGATGGCGTACAGGACCTCGAGATCCCGCTGGATCTGCTTGCGTACGTCCGGTCGTAGGATCTTCACGACCACGGTTTCGCCGCTGTCGAGCCGGGCTGAGTGCACTTGAGCAACCGAGGCCGCCGCCAGCGGCTGATTGTCGAATTCTGCGAACACTTCGCCTACGGGTGCGCCGAACGCTTGTTCGAGTATCGCCAGCGCCACGTCGGAATCGAACGGCGGCACTTGGTCCTGAAGTTTGACGAGTTCCTTGGCGATATCTGCGGGCAACAGGTCACCACGAGTAGACACGGCCTGGCCGAACTTGACGAAAATCGGCCCGAGTTCCTCGAGTGTCTGACGAATTCTGACTCCTAGAGGATCACGACGACGCCCCCACCGTGGCACCATGCGCCGCACCCAACCGATCGGCCTGAGCAGATGCGTCGCCCAGACGAATTCGTCCAAACCGTGCCTGAAGAGCACGCGTTGGATGGCCAGCAGGCGGAGAATTAACCGGATTCGTCGCATGTCGCGTCGTTATTCCTTCTCCGCGGCCGCGATCTGGCGGTCGATTCGGACGGCTACCCGTTCCGCATCGTCGCGCAGACGCTCGATCTCTGCGAAGAAGCCCTCCACTTCGACGCGGGCTGGGAGCTGGCGGCTCTCTTCCTGCAGAAACTCCGTCGTATTCATACGCAAGGCCGCGAGCGCCTGGCTGTTCCAAGCGTGGACGCTACGAACAACGTTCCCGGCCTGGTGCGCCAGTACATCGCCGATTACATGGGCAAGCTGCTCTTCCAAGTCAGGCCGGGCCAGGCGCAGCAGCGTGGAGAAGTCTTCCGCCACTTCCCCATCTCCGGTCATCGCGAGTCCGGATTCATTGAAGCCGCGGAGCGCATCGCCGCGCATCGCAGCAAGCAACGCTAAGGGCTTACCGCGCACGGTGGCTGTCGCGGGCGCGTCACTCGCGAACGCCAAGCGTAGTTTGTCCTCGTCCGCGCTGAGAACGATCTTGATGCCGGGGCCCTCGACGTCGATCGCCAGGCTCTTGCCCTGCAGCGACGACAACATGTCCAGCGCCGCGGTGGACTCTTGAACGTGGCCGTTCAATATCTGTTCCACGATCGCGAGAGGAGACGGCTTCACGACTCGCTGAACCCTTCGATATAGCCTTGTTGGACCACTAGATGCGGTAACCGAGATGCAGTGCCACGATGCCGCCCGAGAAGTTGAAATACTCGCAGCGCTCGAAACCCTGCTGAATCATCAGCGCTTTGAGCGCATCCTGGTCGGGATGCCGGCGGATCGATTCGGCGAGATAGCGATAACTAGCGGCGTCGCCGAGAATGCGCTGGCCAAGCCACGGCAGGACTTGCAGGCTGTAGAAATCGTATAGCGGTTCCAGCAGCTTGAGTCGCGGTTTGGAGAATTCGAGAATCAACAGCCGCCCACCGGGTTTCAACACCCTCAATGTGGACGCGAGTGCCGCTTCCTTGTCGGTTACGTTTCTGAGCCCGAAGCCGATGCTGACGCAGTCGAATGTCCCCGACATGAACGGCAGTTGCTCCGCGTCCGCTTGCAGGAAGTGAACGTTGCCGACTTGGCCGGCATTGATAAGGCGGTCGCGCCCCAGGGCCAGCATCCTGGCGTTGATGTCGGTCACGTAAACCGCACCGCCCGGCCCGACCTGCCGCGCCAGTCCGAGGCTTAGATCGCCACTGCCGGCCGCAACGTCCAACGCGACGTCTCCGGGCCTCAGTCCGCTCTTCGCAACAGTCAACCGCTTCCAGACCCGATGCAAGCCCGCCGACATGATGTCATTCATCAGGTCATAGCGGTCCGCCACAGAGTCAAAGACTCCTCGTACTCGGCCTTTCTTTTCATCCCGCGAGATCGACTCGAAGCCGAAATCGGTTAAGTCCTCACTAGGCTTCTTCTTCTTTTGGTCCGTCATTCGGTTCCGCCGCCGAGCGACGCTGTCCCGCTTCTTCGAGCCGGGTGAGGTATCGCCGCCAGTTGCTCTCGTGCTTCAACCCTAAGTCGTAGAGTATAGGCCAGGTATAAAGACCGGTATTGTGGCCGTCGTCAAACACCAGCCTGACGGCGTAACGGCCGACCGGTTCGATCTGCTCGATGTTGACCGCTTCCTTCCCGGCGATCAGCAGTCCTTCGCCGCCGCCATGTCCTTGGACTTCGGCTGACGGCGAGAATACTCGCAGATACTCGGCCGTCAGCTCGAACCGTTGGCCGTCAGAAAAGCTGATTTGAAGCTTGCGCGAACGTTTCTGCAGCTTGATGTCGAGCGGATGAGGCGCGTTGTGCATCTAAAGTATGTAGCGCGCCAGATCCTCGTCCTGCGCGAGCTCGCCAAGATGTTCATCGACGTAGGCTGCATCGACGACGACGGACTGCCCGCCTTTGTCCGCCGCCTCAAACGAAACGACCTCCAGCAGACGTTCCATGACGGTGTGGAGCCGTCGCGCACCGATGTTCTCGGTACGCTCGTTGACCTGGAATGCCACCTCGGCAATGCGCTGAATACCGTCAGCCTCGAAACTCAACTCAAACCGCTCGGTGCCCATCAGGGCCGTGTATTGCTCAGTGAGAGACGCGTCTGGCTCTGTCAGAATGCGAACGAAGTCAGCCGTGGTCAACGCGTCCAGCTCGACGCGGATCGGGAAACGTCCTTGTAGCTCAGGGATGAGATCCGACGGCTTCACGGCGGTAAACGCGCCGGACGCGATGAACAGGATATGGTCGGTACGAATCATGCCGTAGCGTGTACTTACGGTGCAGCCTTCGACCAGCGGCAGTAGATCGCGCTGCACGCCTTCTCTCGAGATGTCCGCGCCCAGCGTGTCGGCGCGACGTGCGACTTTATCGATCTCGTCGAGAAACACGATGCCGTCTTGCTCCACGGACTTTAGCGCCTTTACCTTGATGTCCTCTTCGTTGACCATCTTGCTCGCTTCTTCGTCCGTGAGGACCTTCAGCGCAGCTTCGACCTTGAGCTTGCGCTTGATGCGTCGCCCGCCCGAGGCGTTCTGGAACATGCTCTGTAACTGATTGGTCATTTCCTCCATTCCCGGAGGCGCCATGATCTCTACGCCGATCACCGGCGACTCGACGTCGATTTCGATCTCCCGGTCATCCAGTTCCCCTTCCCGGAGCATCTTGCGGAAGCGTTGCCGAGTCTCACCGCCGTCGCCATCGTCCTTCGATCCCGGTAACAACGCATCCAACAACCGATCTTCTGCGGCATCCGTCGCGCGATGACTGACCCTGGCAAGCTCCTCTTCGCGTACTAATTTGACGGCCATGTCGGCCAGATCGCGGATGATCGAATCTACCTCGCGGCCGACATAACCGATCTCGGTGAACTTCGTGGCTTCGACTTTGATAAACGGTGCCTTGGCGAGACGAGCGAGGCGTCGGGCTATCTCGGTCTTGCCGACGCCGGTCGGTCCGATCATCAGAATATTCTTCGGCGTGATCTCGCTGCCAAGCGGTTCGCCGACCTGCGCCCGGCGCCAGCGATTTCGCAACGCGATCGCAACCGAACGCTTCGCCTGCTCCTGGCCGACGATGTGCTTATCCAGTTCCGCGACGATTTCTCTGGGGGTCATCGACATGCTAGAGGCTGCTCTATCGGCCAAGTTCCTCGATCGTGATCTGCTGATTGGTGTAGATGCAGATGTCACCCGCAATGGCGAGCGCCTTCTCGACGACCGATCGCGCATCCAAGTCCGTATTGTCCAGAAGCGCCTGGGCGGCCGCCTGCGCGTAGGCTCCGCCGGAACCGATCGCGAGCAGATCGTGCTCGGGTTCGATCACGTCCCCGGTACCCGAAATCAACAGAGAATGCTCAACGTCCGCGACACAAAGCAGTGCCTCCAATCGCCTCAGCATCCGCTCCGTCCGCCAGTCCTTCGCGAGTTCGACCGCCGCACGCGTGAGATTGCCGTACTGTTCGAGTTTCTTCTCGAAATAGTCGAACAGCGTCAACGCGTCCGCGGTTCCGCCTGCGAATCCGGCCAGGATTTTGCCGTCGTGCAAAAAGCGGATCTTCCGCGCATTGCCCTTCATGATCTTGTCGCCGAGCGTGACTTGCCCGTCGCCGCCTAGTGCCACGCGGCCGTCGCGGCGTACGCAAACGATAGTCGTGCCGTGGAATTTATCCATATCGATTCTAGGCTGGTGACCGGCCCGAGCGACGGAGGTCAGTCGTCCCGGTGCCTCGCCCGAGGGTGCGATTGATCATATATATGGGCGAGGTGCTGGAAATCAAGCTGAGTGTATATCTGGGTCGTGGAGATACTCGCGTGCCCGAGCAACTCCTGGACGGCCCGCAGGTCGCCGCTGGATTCGAGCAGATGCGTAGCGAACGAGTGCCGGAGCATATGCGGGTGGATCGCGAGTCCCGCGCCCTGACGCTTGGCCCAGTGTTTGAGCCGCGCCTGGATGGTACGACCCGCCAGGCGCGTGCCACGGCGAGAGACGAACACCGCATCCTCATCGGCCGCCGCCATCGCTGCACGGCGTTCGATCCAGGTCTCGAGCGCCGCGACGGCATGCCGCCCGACAGGGACGATTCTCGTCCTGTTGCCCTTGCCGGTGATCCGGACCGTCCGATCGGTCAGGTCGAGATCGACGAGGTCCAGCCACACGAGTTCCGACAACCTCAACCCGGACGAGTACAACAACTCCAGTATCGCGCGGTCCCGCACCGTGAGCAGGTCGTCGCCGGGCAGCGCGAGGAGACCGGCGACCTGGTCGGCGTCCATGGTGGCCGGCAGACGTCGCGCCGGCTTCGGAGCCTGTACGCCGACAGCCGGATTAGAAGTCAGGACTCGCTCCTGCACCAGATAGGCGAGAAATCGTCGCACGGCGGACAACCGCCTGGAAATACTGCGAGGACTTGACCCTTTCCGATGGCTTTCGGCCGCGAATTGTCGCACCGCGTAGGAATCGAGTTCGGCAAGTTCGACCGTGCTGCGGGTACAGAAGTCCAAGAACATGCCGAGGTCATGCCGATACGCGCTGAGCGTATGCGGAGAGAGCCGTCGTTCATCCTTCAAGTGCCGGAGATAGCCGGCGAGGAGATCCTCAGAGCTCATTTTCTCGGAGCCTAGCTTCCTCGCCCGGGCTCCGCTGACCAACCAGCGCCACGGCTACCAACTCCCCCAGACGCGCCAGAAAATCCATTCCCTTGCCGGGATTGAAATAATCCGGGTCGCGGCTACCGATGACCAGGAAACCTAGCTCCGCGTGCGTCCCCAGCGGTATCAGAGCCGCCGAGCTGATCTCGCCCGCGTTGTCCGCGAACAGGAAGGCCTTCTGCCGACCGCGAATCAGCCCGCACCGCGGCCGAGCAGCCTTCAGGAAGCTGTGAAAGGGCTTCAGCCCAGCATCGTTGCGCTCCACGACCTTGAGGAAGCCCTTACCGGCCGGCGTCTGGTCCTGAGGCGGTGAAAACAGGACGACGACCGCGCGTTCGGCCCGAAAGTCTTCTCTGAGACAGGTTTCCAGCGTCTCGATGCGCGCGGCGAAGCCCGACGCCGTCATCAGCTGCATCGACAGCTCGTGAATCTTCCCTATGAGCGCATCGTTCAGCCTGGCGACGGCGATCAGATCCTTGAGCTGGCGCTCTAGTTCTTTACTGCGCTGCCTGAGCACCGTGACCTGGCGCTCGACCAGCGATATGGCGGCGCCGCCCGGTTCGTGGGCGACCTTCAGATCCATCAATAGGCGCGCATGCCGGTCGAAGAAGTCCGGGTGACGCCGCAAGTAGTCAGCGATGTCGTCATCGGACAAGGTTTCCTCGAAAACGGCCTCAGTCTTGTGTTGAGTCATATTCAATCTGCCCTTCGTAGACCCAAGTTGTGGGCCCGGCTAGCCACAACGGACTCCCGGGACCCTGCCAGTTAACCTCAAGCACGCCGCCCGGAAGACTCACATCGACCCGAGTTCCGAGGAGTCCCCACTGCCGGCCGATGGCCACCGCAGCAGCAGCCCCGGTGCCACAGGCCAGGGTTTCGCCGACACCGCGCTCGAAGACGCGCAGCTCGATCCGCTCGGTGTCCCGAACCTCCATGAAACCGACATTCACCCCTCTGGGGAACGCGCTGTGTTCCTGAAACTCCGCCCCCAGTATACCGACCGGAGCCTGATCCACGGAATCTGTGCGGATCACGGCGTGAGGATTGCCCAGTGAAACCGCCCCGAACTCGACCTCCCGACCCCCGAGGCGCAATTCGTAGGTCGCCGCTTCGTCTTCTACCTCAAACGGCAGAGCGGCGGGCGAGAAGTCCGGCTCGCCGAAGCTCACGCTGACCTGACCGTCGGCGAGGATCCGCGCTTCGACGGCCCCGCCGGTGCTCATGAGCTTCAGTCGGTCAGCGCCGCTCTCCGCGGCCAGGAATCGGGCCACACAACGAACACCGTTGCCGCACTGTTCGACTTCGGTACCGTCGGCGTTGAAGACTCGATATGCGCCATCCTCCGGTCCCTGGTACTCCGCTTCGATCAGCAAGAGCTGATCGAAGCCCGTTCCACGTCGCCGATCCGCCCAACGACGAACCAGCGCCTGATCGGGAAGTCTGGCTCCCGACGGCCAGCGCATGACCATGAAGTCGTTGCCGGCCCCGTGCATTTTTGCGAACTGAAGCTTCATGGCTCGCTGAACTGAGCAATATAGCCTTGTTGAACCACTAGCAATGACGCCCCCCGAAGGTTAAGTTGATCGGCCCCCACATCGGACGCCCCCTAAAGACTGCAGCCACCTACTGCAGCCGCGGATGAGATTATAGTGGATTCAATCTGGCCCAGAACCTCTGCGAAGTTCGAAGATCTGCGCAGCTTCTTAGACGCCCTTGAGTCGCGCGAAGAACTGACGAAGATCGATGTGCCGGTGAATCCGTCGCTCGAAATCACCGAGATCTGCCGGCGGACTCTGTCTGACGAAGGCCCGGCGCTACTATTCACCCGGCCGACCAACAGCCAAGTGCCGATACTGGCGAATCTCTTCGGCACCGCCGGGCGCATTGCGATCGCGCTGGGCACGACAGAGTCGGAAGGGTTCCGGCCCGTTGGCAACCTGTTGGCAGCCCTGAAGGCCCCTGAACCGCCCAGTGGCCTCGGCGACGCCTGGAAGAAGCTGCCCCTGGTCAAAGAAATCCTGAACATGGCGCCTCGCACGGCGCGCAAGGGCCCGTGTCAGGATGTGGTGCTCGAGGGAAAAGACGTCGATCTAGGCGCGTGGCCGATTCAGACTTGCTGGCCCGACGACGCTGGGCCACTGATTACCTGGGGTCTGACCACGACGCGCGGCCCGGTCGCCGAGCGGCAGAACCTCGGCGTCTATCGACAGCAGGTGATAGACCGAAATCGCATCATCATGCGTTGGCTCCCGCAGCGCGGCGGCGCGACCGACTACAGGGCCTGGTGCGAGGTTCATCCGGAACAACCGTTCCCGGTGGCGGTGACGATTGGCGCGGATCCGGCAACTCTGTTGGCCGCGGTTATGCCGATTCCGGACACGGTGTCGGAGTACGCGTTCGCGGGTCTGCTTCGCGGCGCCCGGACCCGGCTCACGACTTGCCTGGATTCTTCTCTGTCGGTGCCGGCGAACGCCGAGATCACGCTGGAGGGACATATCCGGCCCGGCGACACGGCGGTGGAGGGGCCCTTCGGCGATCACACCGGTTATTACAACGAGACGGAGACCTTCCCGGTCATGACGGTGAACAAGATCACCCACCGCGCCGACCCCATCTATCACACGACCTACACCGGGCGGCCGCCGGATGAGCCCGCCGTACTCGCGCTCGCGCTCAACGATATCTTCGTCCCGGTCCTGCAGACCCAGTACCCGGAGATCGTGGATTTCTACCTGCCCAGCGAAGCCTGTTCCTACCGCGTGGCCGTGGTCAGCATCCGCAAGCAGTATCCAGGACACGCCCGGCGCATCATGTTCGGGATCTGGTCTTTCCTGCGGCAGTTCACGTATACGAAGCTCATCATCGTCGTCGATGACGACATCGACGCCCGTAAATGGTCCGATGTCATCTGGGCGATCAGCACCCGTGTGGACCCGGCCCGCGACACGCTGCTGGTGGAGTCCACGCCGATCGACTATCTCGACTTCGCCTCGCCGGTCGCCGGGCTCGGATCCAAGCTTGGAATCGACGCGACCAACAAATGGCCCGCGGAGACGCAACGGCAGTGGGGCAAGCCGATTCGTATGGACGCCGACGTCGTCAAGCGCGTCGACGAACTCTGGGGTGAACTCGGGCTTGACTGAACACCGGTCTACGGCGTAGTGGCGGGTGCATGGATGATTGGACATTTGTCATGATGCTGGCTACTTTACAAGCCTCATGCCGGCTAACCACCTGATGAAAAATATCAAGAACTAGCAGGTTGTTGAAAAAGACTCAGGCGAGCGTAAAACAAGGGAAAAGCGGCGACAACGCACCGTGTGCAAGCTGGCGCACGCGCAGAACGAGTCGATTCTTGCCGCCTTATCTTACTGTCTGAATCTTCTTCAACAGCCTGCTAGCCCCGACAAGCCCGGGAGAACTTATGCGACACATCTTGATTGTCAACGCCAAAGGCGGGTGCGGTAAGAGCACGATCGCGACCAATCTGGCCGCGTATTACGCGAACGAAGGCTATATGACCGTCCTGGCCGACTACGATCCCCAAGGTTCGGCGCTCAGTTGGCTGGATGAGCGTCCCGAGACGGCCGCGCCGATCACCGGTCTTGCCGCCTACGATGAGGGCCTGCGGCGTCTGCCGCGAAACGCCGACTTCGTGATCATGGACGCTCCGGCGCGCTCCCATGGCACGGAGCTGACCGAACTCGTCAGGCATGCCGAGACCATCCTCGTGCCCGTGCTGCCGTCCCCGATCGATATCAAATCGGCGGCCGATTTCATTACGGAACTGTTAAGCCGAGGCAAGGTAGCGACAAGACAGGCCAAGGTCGGTCTGGTCGCGAATCGCATCATGGAAAATACGCTGATCTTCGACGAGCTCGAAGAGTATCTCGAGAAGCTCAGGGTGCCCTACTTAGCGGCGCTGCGAGAGGCGCAGAACTATATCAGGGCGTATCAGCGCGGACTCGGTATCCATGAACTGCCGCCGTATCTCGCGTGGCCGGACTGGGAACAGTGGGAACCGATCATCGAGTGGCTCGACTCTCGGCGGTCTCGTCCTCGTTAGAAGCTTCATCCGCAGGGTCCGCCGTGGGTTCTTGAGCGCGCGGCGCGTCCAACGCCGGTAGCTCATTAACGGCGGCCGTGACCAGGGCCAGACCGGAGCGGAAAGCCAACGCGGCGTTCTCGTCCTCGCCGAACTGCTTCAGGAGTCGGCCATACAGCGCGTAGGCATCCGTCCGCGGGAACATCGCCAGGCTGGACTCCAGGTAGCTGCGCGCCTTGCCCCATAATTCCTCTGCCATACACAGCCGCGCCGCCGTCAGAAGCAGCGCCCCGTCCTCGGCATGGGCCTTGAGCCATTGCTCGGCGCGCTTTAACTGTCTGGCAGGCTCTTTCGTCTCGATCCGGCCATACGCGATGACGAGTTCCTCGTTCCAGCCCTTCTTCAGAGCGCTCCGAATCTCACGCTCTGCCTGATCACCCCGCCCGAGCGTGCTCAGGGCGGTGGCATGCAGAGCGATCAAGCGGGGGGCGCCGCGAATCTCCGCCGGTAACCGCGACCACAACGCCTCCAGATCCTCGTAGGTCAGATCGGTACGAGCGGTGTAGACGGCGAGCGCCTCGGCTGTGAGTTGCACGTGTTCACCAGACTGGAGTTTCGCCGCACCCAGTCTCGACAGTATGCCGATCAGCTGATCCCAGTCCTCCAACGCGCGGTGCGTCTTCGCGAGTAGCGCGAGCGCGACGGGGTGGTCAGGATGCGTCTCCTCAATACGATTCAACGTGGCCAGTGCGCGTTCGTACTCGGCGTGCTCGAGTTGGAGTTCGGCCTGAGTCAACAGCACCGCGGTCTCAGCGCCCGGCAGTTCCTCGTACGCCAACTTGAGCCAGTCATCGCGCCGCTCGTTGAACCCTTGCAACTGCGCCGCGCGCGCGGCCATCAGATAGTTAATCAGCGGCGCATCGGTTCCCTTGAGGCCTTGTGTCAACAGCCGCTCGCCTTTCGCCCAATTACCCTCGGCAATCTGGATCAAGCCACGGGTCAGCTTGACTCCGGCGCGCTTCACCTGCCCGTCGGCGTACGCTTCTCCCAAGCGGCGCGGTGCCCGCCATACGGCGAACAACGCGCGAATCGCCGCATAACCGATGATCGACAGGACGACCAGCGCCGGCACTGACATCTCGATCACGTAACCGGCAAAGTTGATCAGCACATAACCCCGGTCCCGGAGTAGAAAGTGCGCGGAAAAAGCGCCGAGGAGAACGGCCGCCATTCCCCAAAGGCCTGTTCGCATCAGTCGTCTCTGCCAGCGAGGCTGCGTAGCAGACTCAACGACCCGCTGATATCGGGACGCTCCGGGGCGATATCCAATAGCGCCATCTCGCCGAGCAGCGCGATGGCGCTCTCCACGGTCACTTGCTCCGTGTCAAAGTGACGTGCCAATAGCTCCTGTGCGGCCACGACACTCTGCCGGAATACTTCGGACTGGCCGCCGACCAGGCTGAGTCGCGCGACAAGTAATTCCAACTCCAGCTGCTGGCGCAGCAGCGCCTGTTCTTCGGTGGACAACGATCGCACGACCAATTCATCGCGGCGCTCGATGCTGACCATGCCCGCGACGGCGTTCTTCAAGCTGAGCCAGAGTCGAGCGAGGCCCGACGCTGTCTCGTCCGCCACCTCGCGATCCGCCGTGAAATTGCTGGGTAACGCAGACAGCAACGGCAGCGTACGACCGCTCGTAGTGAGTCCGCCTAAGGTGTAGCTCAGGCCTTCGACGTCCGGCAGGCGGACGGCGCGCAGCGCAGCAAGCTCGGCAGCGATGCGCTCGCGTACACCGCTGAACGCCGGGTTCGCAAGATCGAGCAGCTTCTCGTCAGCAAACAGCAGCGCGCTCGTCGCATTGTCCCAACGCCCCGCCAGCGTCAGTTCGACGTTGGCAACGGTTAGATAATATTCAACCTCCGTCCTGAGCCAGCGGCGGCGAGCATCTTCCGGTACCCCCTGGAGCGCGTTCAGGCGCTCTTCCAAGTCGAGGAGTCGGCCAGGCAGAGTACTGACGCGTTCGCCAACATCGGTGGCGAGTTCCCGGGTCGCTTCGTTAGCTGTCACGAGCTCTACCATTCGATCCTCGACGGCTCGCACGTTGGCAAGAACCACTTGCAGTGAAATCGTCGTAGCGGAGTACCTCTGATCAAGGACCTCGTAGAACTGCAGGTATTGCCAGCGGAGATAACCCGCAGCTCCGCCGATGAACAAGACGAAGGCCAAAGCCAGCCCAACGGCGATAGGCCGGCGGCTCCGTCGCGTCGTTGGCGGCTCGACCTCCGCGGGATCGGCCTCTGGCGGCGGCTCGGGGGCTTCGGTCGCGGCGGTCTCTCCGCGTTCGGCCTCCGGCGGCGGGTCGGGGGCTTCGGTCGCGGCGGCCTCCGCGGCTTGTGGATCGACGCCGGCGTTTGGGGCCGCATCAGCCGCGTCGTCTGTTACGGGTTCCTCGCCGTTATCCTCGGATGTGTCGTGCTGGCTCATGGAGCTACCGTCGGGGTTCAGAGGAACCCCTTTTTACCACACGACTCTAGCAGAAGCTTCAGCAGGCGCTTAAGAGCCGCTTGAGGTCCCCCACTTGGCGTCTGCCAACGGGCAGAGGCTCTTCGCGGCCCCTGACGCGCACGAAGTGTCGGCCGGCCCGGTCTCTCTCCACCGCTTCGAGGTAAGCGACAGACACCAGGATGCTCCTGTGGATCCGCGAGAAGTCTGGAGAGAACTCCTCCGCAAGATCCGCCAGTGACTCGTCGATCAAGTCTTCGCCGCCGGTATGGTAGACGCTGACATACTTCTGGTCGGCACGAAAAAACTGAATGTCCTTGACGGAGATTAGCCTGAGCGTGTCCCGCACGCGTACCGCGATATGCCGTCGCTGTTCCACGTCCCGCCCACTGGCTGCAACAATTTTGAGTTGCGCCGCAGTTAATCTGGCGGCCTGGTGCAGCGCTTTCTCGAGCCGCTCCTTCCGGACGGGTTTCAACAGATACCCAACCGCGTGGGTATCGAACGCTGCCATCGCATACTCGTCATAGGCCGTTGTGAACACGACCGCCGGTGGTCCCGGCAGCGTCGACAGGTGACGAGCCGCTTCGATCCCGCTCATACCCGGCATCCGTATATCGAGTAACACGACAGTGGGCTCGAGTTCGCTCACCAGGCGCAGCGCTTCCTGCCCCGTCCCACACAATCCGACCACTTCGCAATGCGGAACCTCGCCGACGAGGCGTTCAAGGCGTTCACGCGCGTGCGGCTCATCATCGACGATTAGCACATTGAGCACGGGTCGGTTCATTCCTCGTACGGGAACCTGAGCGTCACGATGTAGTGTCCCTCCTCCTCCATGACGTCAACGCGACCACGCTCGCCATAGGCGAGATTCAACCGCTCGCGGATATTGTCGAGCGCCAGTCGATTGCCGGGCCGGATAAACCGCCCGGTCATGTCCGTGACAGGGTTCGTCACGGTAATGATAAGGTCGTTGTCGCTCAGCTCCCCTGCGACGAGTACCACGCCGCCGCCGTCCAGCGGTTCGATGCCATGATGGATCGCATTTTCCAACAGCGGTTGAATGCTCAGACTCGGCACGATCGCTGGCATCAGCGCAGCGTCTATCTGCCACTGGACGGTCAGGCGGTCGCCAAGCCTGAGTTCCTCCATTCGCACATAGGTTCTACACAACTCCAGTTCTTCGCTCATATGATACGGCTCGTCCGAATCCTTCATCGTCGCTCGAAACAGATCCGCGAGATCAGCGACGGCTTCCTCTGCGCGGCTAGGATTGGTGCGCGTCAGCGACGCGATCGTGTTCATGCTGTTGAAGAAAAAGTGTGGCCGGATGCGAGCCTGCAGCGCGTGGATTCGGGAGCGAGCCTCGGCACGCACATGCAGACTCCATTGGTGCGCGACGAAGAAATAGCGCAACAACATCGCCGTGGCGATGGCTGAAATACCTGCGTTGCGTAGCAGGAATCTCCAGTGGGCGTCGGGGAATAAACCGGCACTGATGCCACGCTCGCTTAAGCTGCTGCCGAGCAGGAAAACGGCCTCCGACAGTAGCAAGACGTTAGCCGTCAGTAACGTAAACGCTGCAAGGACCGCGACCGATACAGACAGCGTCGCCAGCCAGCGGCGGCTATAGCACAGAGTGGCGGCGCCGGTCAGCCCGAGCCACTGCATGAATAGCGAAATGCGGGCCAGTTCGGTTAAGAAGACGGCCCCGCCCGGCCGCGCCAACGCCAGCGTCAGCGCCAGGAGCTCGAGTACCAGCACGATCGTAAGCACCATTCGTGGGGCGCAGAAATCCGGTAGGAAAAAATCGTCGTGAGGCGCCGAATCGAACGCGAACCGCCGCCAGGACGGCACGCCTGGGTTGTTCACGCCGATGGCGGCGCGACGCCGATCTCGGCGGTTTTCTGCGCCTATTTCGCGGGCGTCGTTCGAGCTAATCGCACCACTCTTCGACATCTGCTGCGGCTTGAACACGGGTTGCATCGAGTTCGGTGTCATTCAGATATTCCCGCTCACCGTCTTCGGTTTCTCTGTAGATTCGGTGAGCGATGCTGTAGCGCTCCTGGCGGTCCCGTGCGATGCCGCAAGTCTCCAGCCGCTCCGCTGCAATTTCTTCAGCGGTCGGCTCAGCGTACACGTATTCATCGATGTCACCTTCCTCGTCGGCCACGCCGTCTGCGTCAGTCCTACCCTCGTCGGCCGGTGCGTTGTCGGCGCTTGCCGTACTGACAACGGCCGCGGTGGCTACGGATGTATTGATGAAGATCATTTCCGCGTTCCAAGAATCCGGGCGATCGCTGTAGGCCACGTTGCCATCGGCGTCGACAACGCGATAGACCTGAGCACCCCATGCGGAGCCGGCCGATAACAGCAATAGATAGATCCAGTCGGAACGCATGATGACCACTGTCCTTGGGGTCGTGGCGAGCAGTTTAACGCGGGTAAAATGCGCCTCATGTGACTGAGTTCGCCCTTTTTTGACCTCTCGAGGTCAAGATTAAGTTAAGTCGCAGCCGCTGCCTGATTACGCGTATCATCTGGCCTGTTTCTAGTGCGGATCGCGCGAATTACCCCTCGCCGTAGCCAGTCAAAGAGTAGTGAAATGGCCGACAGTTCCAACCGTCTGAATTTGGACGATCTAGCCGGGCGGCTGGCCGAAGCCGTGCCGCAGAACCTCAAAGCGATCGGCGAGGATCTGGAGCGCAACGTCAAGTCGCTGCTGCAGACGGGTCTTGCCAAAATGGACCTGGTTACTCGTGATGAATTCGACGTACAGGTGGCAGTGCTGGCGCGGACCCGCGAGAAATTGGAAGCGCTGGAGGCCCGACTTGCCAAGCTCCAGGATCCCCCTCCCGACTAGCAGGCTGCGTAAAAAACCTCTGCCGGCACAAGACTGTGTTAAGAATCGGCTCAATCGGGCCGACGTCAGACCGTGGGGCTAGCCCGCCTGACCAGCCGCGGCCAACGAGGCATGGACGCGTATGAGGTGACCGTCGAGGTCCACCTGGCCGGCGGCCTCCCCTCCTTCACGATCTCAGGCCTGCCCGCAGCCGCGGTACGCGAGAGCAGGGACCGTGTTCGAGCCGCGCTGCAAATCTTAGGCTCGCCGGTACCGGCGAGCCGCGTGACGGCCCACCTCGGTCCCGCCGATATCCCGAAAGAGGGCGGCCGCTTTGATCTGCCGATCGCGCTCGGGGTATTGAAGGCTGATAAGGGTCATCCGTGGCAAACGGACGGCACTGAGTTCATCGGCGAGCTCGCCCTGAATGGTGAACTGCGGCCTGTACAGGGTGCGTTGCCGGCGGTCCTTGCCGCACGCGCCGCCCGGCGGGCGATCGTCATTCCGGCTGGGAATGCGCCCGAGGCGATGCTCGTCGATAACACCACGGTCTACGCTGCGCGCCATCTTAGTGAGGTCGTCGCACACCTCGACGAGACTTCGCCGCTCGTGCCTTTGCAGTCGGCGCCGCCCGCACCAACGTCGCATGACGGCCTGGAACTCGCCGATGTCCGCGGCCAGAGCGCGGCCAAGCGAGCGTTGCTGATCGCCGCCGCCGGCGGCCACAATCTACTGTTCGTCGGACCACCCGGGACGGGCAAGAGCATGCTCGCGCAGCGTCTACCTGCGCTGCTGCCGCCGCTGACGGTCGAGGAAATGCTTGCCGTGGCGAGTATTGCGTCGATCGCGGCCACGCCATCCACTGAAATCGCCTCGACCAGGCGCCCGTTCCGGGCACCGCATCACACTGCCTCCGTGATCGCGCTCGTCGGTGGCGGCAGCCGCCCTCGCCCCGGGGAGATCTCGCTGGCTCATCTCGGTGTGCTGTTTCTGGACGAGCTGCCCGAATTTCAGCGCAGCGCATTGGAAGCGCTTAGAGAGCCGCTCGAGAGCGGCTTCGTCACGGTCGCCCGTGCGCGCGAGACGGCGCAGTTTCCGGCCTCGTTTCAGCTCGTCGCCGCGATGAACCCTTGCCCGTGCGGTTACCTCGGGGACGGCAGCGATCGCTGCCACTGTTCGAAGACTCGCCTGGACCATTACCGCTCGCGCCTGTCGGGCCCACTGCTGGACCGCTTCGATCTGCAGGTGGAGTTATCGCGTGTGCCGTTAGAGCGTCTGACCGGCCCGGTGCCCGATGGTGGGAGTGCGGCCGCAGCGCGCTCGGTCGGTGCCGCCCGGGAACGGCAGCTGACACGGCGCGGAAGACTCAACGCCCGTCTCGGCGATCATGCGCTTTGGCAGCAGGTGCCGCTGGATCGTGACGGTCGGCATCTACTGATGCGCGCCGCCGAGCGATGGCAGCTTAGCGCGAGAAGCTGTACGAGAATTCTAAAAGTCGCAAGGACCATTGCCGATCTCGCGGACGCCCCGGACGTCACCGTGCCTCACGTTGCCGAGGCGATCCAGTTACGCTGCCTCGAGCGCCTGCTTTGAGGGTCGGGGTAATACCGATATAATCCGGCCGCGTCGCCCAGAGAGCCCTTCATTGGCTATCCACCCACAGAAGTTTTTTGATGGCTTTATGCTCCTGCTAGGGGGGTGTATCGGAGCGATCGCCGGGATTGTCTTGTTTGCCGACTTCGTTGGCGACGAGGCCGCTTCCCGCGCCTCGGAGGCGCAGATCTCGGCCGATGCACTCATCGAGGAACGAATCCGGTCTATCGGTCAGGTCGTTTTGTTGGGCGACCCGGACATCGCTGTCGTACCGGCGGTTGCCGTCGCTGCGGAGACGGTCCGCACATTGCTCTCAGGATCCCAGGTCTACAACGACAGCTGCTCTCTCTGTCACGCCGCTCCAGGAATCGGCGGCGCGCCGGTCTTCGGCGATGTGGCTGCCTGGGCGCCACGAGTTGCGCAGGATGCCGAGCTGCTCGAGGACCATGTCCTGAACGGATTCCAGGGCGACGCTGGCTTGATGCCACCCAAGGGCGGGCGCCTGGATCTCACCGACGGGGAGATTCTAGGCGCGATCGATTTCATGCTGGAGGCCGTCCGGTAGGACCGCCGCCGGGCGGCGGCTACAAATCCGCCGCGGTTAGAACGGCCCCTCGATCAAAATTCCCTGTAACGCCTGTCGATCGGCTATTAGCTCAGCGTCGCCCGCCGGCAGCAGATTCCGGCTCAGAAGGAAAGCCGCGACATCGACGTATTCTTCGTTCTCGAGTGTGCCTGGCGCAAGATACGGCATCGTGATCCGCAGGTACGCGTAGAGATCGAACAGATTCTCGCCGCTCCAAGCATACAGATAACCGTTGCTGTACTCTTCAGGGAAGTGGCACTCGGCGCAATGGCTGTTCCAGACCGCTTCACCACGGGCCGCTTGCGTGGTGGAATAGACGCCTTGTTGGACGGAGCTGTATGCGGGGGAACGCGCCGACTGTCCCAACGCGCAGCCTTCGACCACGAGAATCACAACAGCCATCAGAAGCGTATGGCAGCGCATCGCAGCACTCTAATACAACTCACCGGCCAGGCACTAGAGCGAGGACTCCCGGTCATGAACACGAAAATCGCGCTCCACGTCGGACTGATCGGCCTCATGCTCTCCCTCGGCATGCACAGCGTGAACTCGTTCGGCGCCAATACTGACGACGTGATCCCTCGCGAGTCCGAGTCTTATCCGGAAAATCTGTTGCAGCGGATTCGCCAGGCCGCGACGATGATCCCCGGCGAGCTAGCCGTCTCGATCAATTTCGTCAAGGTAGCGGAGAGCCACCGCACCTATGCGGCCGTCATCGAGGATGGCAGCGACGAACTGTTCATCTCCGCCCGCACCGCGTTTCAGATCGTCTACCCCCAGGGAACGATCATGCTCGACAGCGGCATGGATGAAACCGTGCACCGGTTCTATGGCTTCGGCCGGGAGGAGCCGTATTGGCCGGAGGCGAACGCCGCCGTGCAGGCAGCGCTCAGGCGCGCGCAGCTGATCATCATCACGCATGAACACGGCGACCATGTCGCCGGCGTGCTCCGAAGCGACGACCGCGACGAACTCGCAGCGAAGACGATATTGACGACAGATCAGGTACGAACATTGACTCTCACGCCGCAACTTCCGGAGATCACGCTGACACCTGCTCAGGCGCGCGACTATATCGTCGTGGATTACGAGCTGATACTGCCCGTCGCGCCCGGTATCGTTCTGATCAAGTCGCCCGGACACACGCCCGGACATCAGATGATCTACGTCCGGCTCGCCGACGGTCAGGAATTCTTGTTCATCGGCGACATTGGCTGGTCTCTCGACAACCTTACCGAACTCAAGCTTCGGCCTGCGGCGACGATTGCTCGCATCGGAGAAGATCCGCAAGCGCTGATGCACCAGATGACCTGGGTTAAACAGGTCATGGCCGAAGACGGACTCACCGTCGTCCCGTCTCACGATGACCGACTGCTGACGCGCTACGCCGAGGAGGGACGACTGGGCACCCGTCTGGAGATGTAGCAGTGGCGCTTTCAATCGGGTACTCAATGGCGCGCCCGAGAGCAACTCACAGTACGGGCTACAGCCCGCTATCTACCTACGTTTTCAACATCCTAATCTCGAAGATACCCCCATATAGACCCAAAGTGATGCCTATCTTTGGCTAATTCGCACAACGTGTGCAGCCTAACTCGACGAAGTTATCGGCCATAACCACTATTGGCTGCTTAACTCGCTGATCGGGAAAGGGCAACGTTGGGACATGGCGGGCTGATACCCGCAACGATACCCGCATTTACCGTTGCTACACGCGAAGTATCAATATGCAGCGCCGTGCATATTAACTGTTAACCAATGTCTGTTTTCGGCCAGGAGCGGACAGTTTGCTCAATCGGATAGTGGCGCGAGGCGGTAAAGCCTATGCCTATACCGTCCTAATCCGAGGAAGTTTGACTGCCTGGTCGAGGAACTGGTTGATAGTCCGCCGGCACGCCCGGAAAACCGTCCGGTATTTTTCCCGGGGAGAGCCAGAACCAGCTGCCGTCCTCGAGCGTCATGCTGCGGGCGCGCATCTCGTTGGAGCCATTGCGCGCGGGCGCACCGGTCACTATGAGCTCGTCCCCGGACAATACGGTATCAGGATCGAAGCCTATGCGATTGAACACTCCAGGTGCTGCTGTTGGCATGGTCCAATTCGTAACGTTGCCGCTCTCATCTTCCACGTCCAGGTAGATCTCGACGTGCGGATTCTTCCAATCGAATTTGGTAACGATGCCGGTGAGCGTTATCGCCACATCGTAGTCGTATCGCAACCGGTAGTTGTGGTGCGCCAACACTGGCAGGCTGATTGACGCGGCCAACACCACGAACGGGAACCTCGATTTCATTCGGAACCCTCCCACTCAGCGACACAATCGAATTCGTACATCTCAGTCCCCGGCTGCCAGCGCCAGGCGCGCTCCAGGCGAACGGGCGCGGTGAACATGACCGGATCCGTCGCGACGATCGTATAGTCTAAGCGGCTGTCGTCGTCGGCGACCCGAAACGTCTCGACATAGGTCATCTGGCCAGACTGCGGTGTGCCGTAGGGATCGAAGTACGGCCAATCGATATGCGTCGTCTCGACGATCAGCGTGTCGCCGTCCCAACGTCCAACCGAATAGCCGACGTTCAAAGGCGCCGGCTCCGGACGATCGTCGGTCAGATAGACGACGCGTTTGACATTGTACTCGAGCGTCTGGATGTGAATGCGGTCACCGCCGTCGGTAATCTCCATCGGCGTGGGGTCGAACATGTGCGTCGGAATACCCGTGCGGCATTCGAGCTCTGGGTTGTCGGTTGGACCGTAGTACTGCGCCGCCAGCTCCCGGCCGCGCTCCGTCAACAACCCGGCATACTCCTCGGGGTGCGGGCGCCCGCTGGTCCGTTGACCCCAGACCCGGAAGATGCCGTTCGCTGCGGCTTCCGCGGCCGCGATCTCCTCGCGATCGAACGTCCGCCTGCCGGTCGTCGCAAATTGCTCGTCCGACCAGCGCAGCTCGCGCCTCCCCGAGACCATCTCCTCGCCGCTCGGCAGGAGCAGATGCAACAGACCTATGGACGCCGGATCTCGTCTGGACACGACCCCGGCAGCCTTGACCTGGTCGCCGATTCGAAAGAACTCCGAATCGACACCCTGGCGCACCCAACCGTTAACGCTGCCCGAGAACTCGAGCTCCCACTCCGCCTCCTCGCCGTCTTCGCCAATGACCGTCATCATCAACCGCGGATGCGGATTGCGCCAAAGCACGCCGGAAACCTTTCCGTCGAGTTCAATGAGATTCTCCGCGAGATACAAATCCGGATTGGAATTCGCACCGTGATGCGCGCTTGCGGTCATCGAAAGGACCAGTCCAGCGGTTAGCGGCAGCAGTTTTCTCGTCTTGATGATGTCGCTCCCCAACATTCGTCAGCCTGCAGTTTAACTGTTAACGCATGTCTGCTTACGGCCATAAGCGGATATTCAGGATTCCCTCGCCAGCAGCGTGTCCAGATGACTTGCGAATAACTGCCTATCGCTCTGGCTCAGCGCTGGTGGGCCACCGGTATCAATCCCGCTTGCTCGCAGCGTATCCATAAAATCCCTCATATTCAGGCGCGCTCGAATGTCATCCGCGGAATAGAGTTCGCCACGGGGGCTGAGCGCGCGGCCTCCTTTTTCGATCACTTCAGCGGCCAGAGGAATGTCGCTTGTTACCACGAGATCTCCGGCAATACATCTCTTGACTATTTCGTTGTCAGCAACGTCGAATCCGGACGGAACCTGAATCGTTCGAATAGATGGAAACTTCGGAACATGCATAGCCTGATTGGCTACGAGCGTTAGTCGAACGCCTGTGCGCTGCGCCGCTCTGAATAGTATCTCCTTGATAACTACAGGACATGCGTCAGCGTCGACCCATATTTCCATCTGGCTTAAATCTGCCCAAATATCCTAGTCAGCGAACGGCTGCTTTCGGCTGCCACTTCAACCGGTCGACGCAACACAAGCGGCAAATCGTTCTGCCGGTGTTTCGAATCCTTCTGGAATAACGACGTTGTCGATGTAATCACGAAACTCATCATGAATCCAGACCTAACAATTGCATCCTCTCTAGAGGGGAAAGGCTGTCATATCCCTCAGTGTCAATCTTCAGCCGGATGCGCGCCATGTCAGGATTCGTCCAACCACGATTAAATTCCGCCAGTTCGCTGGCCATGTATTGGGAAGCGGTTAGTCTGATTGCCTGGGTGTTTTGTCCCAGCTCTACCGCCAGAAACACGATGCCCGCTATCACACCAACATTGGCGAGGATCGTGATTGCTTGACCGAGGTCGATCTTCTTCAATTGTTATTCCCCAGATATGCAATAGCTTGAATATTAACTGTTAATCAAAGTTCGTTCCTCTGGATTCTGACAACAGCAACGATCTCGCGAGTGGTCAGATCGCGCAACAGCAGCCTGGGCCCATCAGACTCAGGTGGCTCCTGCCCTGGATCGGAAGCGAAAGCTCCCCTGGCTCTCCTGAGTTCGTAGTAGTGATTGGCATAAGGCTCAAAACAGACGGTCACTCCAGGAGCACGGGAACCACGCCTCCCTTGCACGCCTAGACAAGTCTCACGAGGAATTAATCGAATGGCGCGCGTGCGAACAGGAATGGGTTCCCCGCGCGGAGTATCCACAGAAACGATTCGCATGAACAGGGCGCTGCCTCCTCCGGCTCCAATAGTGCGGACAAGCGCGGTCTCGCTATCCGGACGAGGGTGGCCCTTCATAGCCCTGCAGAGTTGTACTCGCACACGATACCAACGCCAGGCCGCTCAATATAGAGCTGCATAATTGAATCAATCTCATCATCTCACCCTAATGTCAGAATGATGTCTGTCGGCAACTATTAGCTGTTTCTGAGTGATCGCTTTCGGCCAAAAGCAGACATGCACTTGCAAGCGAGTACCAGCCCAAAAGCTGATTAGTGACGGGTTTAGGGCGTTTAATGGACAATCTCGTCCATCAGTCTTACAAAAAATTAATGGGCGATCCTAGTCGAAACGTTATCATAGAGCCGCTTGATTACTACGTCCCCTAAGATTTAGTTTCAAGCAGCCGAGGAAAGCCTGGCGTGGGTCTTAACGCTGGGCTTTCCTTTTTTAAAAACTTCGTTCGATCAAGGTCTCTCGCCAAGATGAATAGAACTCTGAATGTCTGCTTTCGGCTGCCGTTTCAACCGATCGACGCAACACTTGCGTTACTCCTCTCTGCTGGGGCCTCGATAAACCTCCAAGGCGGAGATCATCGAGCCCAGGTTGGTGTCCTACTGTCCCGCCCTCCAAGGTCAGATACCTCCTTCAGGCGATCGGACAGTCTTTGTGCCCAGCGCTCGACCAAATCCTCAGTTCGCATCCATGCCGTACCCACAGTCATAAGCCCTGTCCCGGTTGACCGATCCACGGTGCGTGCCAACAACTCGGCGGTCGTAGCATCCCGCAACTCAAGGACGATGCTGGCTATCCAGGGATCCCTGACGTAGGTGTACTCACTGCCAGCAGCATCGGAAGGAATGTGAGAGACGACGTCGACAAGGAATCCTTGAACGACGAGCACGTTGGACCCTACCTCATAGCCGAGCTCATAAGACTGTTCTTGCGCAAATTGTGCATCGACGGCCCGGCGCCACACCCCACGAACCCATTCTTTCTTTTCGTCACTGAGAGGGAATTCCGTTTCGCTCATTCTAGTGCGCGCGTTGTAACGTCGTTCCGCCACTTCGCGAAACTGGACACTGGTGGGCATGAGCAGAATCCTCGAGTAGCGCGAGAGATCCAGATCCGGCCTCACCCAAGCAGCCTCCATAATCGACGGGTGTACGCGATGAAGACCCTCTTCGGTGACATGTGCATCCGACCCGGTTGCCAGTATGGGTTGTGCGCCGCTTCCTCCCGCATGCCACAAGAGCACGAGACCGACTGCGGCAGACAGGATTGTCGTCGGTCTTCTGCGTTTCACAGTTTTCTCCTCTTCTGTGAACCAATATCCATTGAATATTGGGCCAAGAGATCGAATACGGTATTGTAACTGTTAAGACTTATTCGCACGTCGAATGTCCGCTTTTTTCTCCAAAGCAGCCGTTAAGAAACACCCATTTAGACTCAGTCTCAATGTCTGCTTTCGGCCATAAGCAGCCGTCGCATAGATAGGAAGGAAACTTCAAGTAGCTTCTAGAACAGAGCTTGAAGGGTCTTTTTCTGGGCGCCATTCCGAGTAATGCTCATTGAGAGAATATCCTAGGTTCTGTAGGCTCCGCGGTTCCCAATGATGTCAGCAGCACGATGGCCTCCTGCAAGGACCATAGCCTGATACCGGCTCTTCTAGAGAGAGTCCTCAGCCACCGCCATGAGTTTCTCAAGAAACTTCATCAACTCTCGGTACTCCCGACGGTTCTCCTGAGCCTTCTTCGACCTCTGACCATGCCGGTAATTCCAATGTGCCTTACC